>SDBV01001110.1_pt1 | contig 39996 bp, 80 predicted proteins | sample 2277081 | NCBI WGS metagenome assembly SDBV01 (sample SAMN10402039, study PRJNA504765) | marine sediment metagenome | isolation source: marine sediment core GS10_PC15, 223 cmbsf | place: Arctic Ocean: Southern Knipovich Ridge | collected 2010
GCCCGTAGTATCGGTATCATGGATGTGGACTGTAACATTACCACTTGCGCCAGCTACACGAACCGTAAAATCATACGAGTTACCAGCTCCTGGTGAGCCAGATAATAGCATATAGAGATTCTTTAAGGTGCATTCTTGACCGAGGTTCCAGCGGCCTGCCTCGGCACCCCAAGCAGTGGTTAACCCTGACTGAAGATAGTGATATTCTGTGACGCCGTTACTGAGGTCATCTTGTGCCCCCCCTAGTATGAAGCTCTCGCCATTAGTATCAGCTAGAAAAGTCATTCCCCACCAAGCATATACTTGCTGAGAAGGACTATTCAGGGGTTCAATCATCATAGTAATTACATCGCCAGCAACTACAGCCAAGTTATGGGCAACATCATTACCAGTTGTGTCATCTGCGACAATGGTAACAATTAAACTCTGTGCAACTGTAGCCCCATTCAACCTTAACGTAAATCTATAAGCATCGGGGTCTGTCCCAGGGTCACCAGACAGCTTAATATAGAGGTTTTTAATAGTGCCTGCGGTAGGGATAACTTGGCGGTAGTCATTCTCAGTGGTGCCAGAATTAGAAGCACCCATTGGGCGGGCATACCTTGTCTGAAGATGGTTGGCGATGGCAACACCAGGAATAAGACTTTCATTTGCCGTGCTTCCTTCAAACATAGAAGTCCAAGCAGCTATTCTAGCAGCAGGAGTGTTGTCTGGGACACACTTTAAGGAAATATAATCACCAGCTACTACATCAATCTCATTAACCATATTAGAACCACTTGTGGCAGCATCAGCGATTTCAAGTGTCAGGGCGGTAGGAGCACCATTTAGCATCAGGGTAAAGTCGTAATGTTTACCGCCTCCAGGAGAAGCACTTAGTTTAACCCGTAGATTTTTGATTACGCCAGCGGTGCTTACCGCACAAGTGGCATTTCTTATATCGCTATCCCACTCCTTTCCCCCAACCAGCGAATTATATTCAGTGGCAGTAGTGTTGAGGCTGTCAAGGAAGCCCCCAATCATTACCTGTTCCATTAGAACACCCTCTGATACTTAATGCGGATTACCTGCTTATCAGTTAGTTTGTCCGCCAGGATTACTTTGCCGTTAGGAAGCCCCAGCTTCTGGTGTATAACCGCTTCCCCTGATACTTCCTCTGGGTCAGCAGTAAAAGGTATATCCTCACTTGCAATCCACAGCGGAAAAGCCCCAGGGAGTGAGTCACCCTTATGGTGTATTTTCTCCTCACCATCCTCAATGAAAAGGGTATCCTCAGTATAGACATGAGAAGTAGTGTCCTTATAGGCACGGGGATAGTTAGATATTTCAGCTATACGATTATGCCCACCAATAGTGTAAATCTTCACATAAGGACTATACCAGAGTCCGCACTTGAACTCGGGCATACTTTCTAAATCTTTAAGGTTTCTTACTTTCTCGCCCATCTTATCTCCATATATATTCCATAATGTTTAGCTTATCTCCACCAGCTTACGCCGACACCTCCACCAGTTCGTAACTCGGGTTGAAGTGTATTATATCGGCAGTTATTGCTATTCCTACTACCTGAACTTGGTCTCCTGCGGTAGCAGGTTGAGTTTGAGTCAATGCACCAGCAGTACCTCTACTAGCATAGAGTAAACCTCCAGGAGTCCAACCCCAAGTATCATCTCTAAAGAACCCTTGCAGCAAGAACTCTCCCTCAGCATCTTCATTTATGTTTCTAACAGCCAGAGCAATAGCGGGCATTGTACCTGCCCCAGTAGCAAGAACCTTCTCCATTTTGCCATCACCACCAACATAAACTGCTTGGGGTAGAACAAGGTTTATACCAGCAGTCATCGGAGCGGTAGTACCTGCCCATTTATGATCACTAGCAAGATTTTGTGTGATATGATGGTGTTCCACATAAAGGTCTAACCATTTCTTACTACTTGTGCCTATCGAAGATAATAGATTGTTTATAGGTTTGATGCTTTGGAAGGACCATATATTTTGAACATTCACATGAGCTATTGATGTTAAGGGAGTTCCTACATCTTCAAAGAGAATAGTGACTGTATCTCCATTTACCTCGATAGAAAAGACACTGGTATCGCTAGATTGTTCGCGATTATACATCGATATTTGAGTTCTATCTTCAGTTCCCTTTGGCTGCATAGCCAGGTAACCAATTCTATTACCAGCACTGGGTTTAAGCAGAAATCCAGCCGCAGTAGCTTCAAGGTGGGGAGTTAACTGAGCACTTCCAACACTGTGCCCTATCTGAATATATGTTGCATCGCCAATTTTTATGGGTCCTGTCGTAGTGCCACCAGCAAGAGCTAAATAAAGAGCTAGTAGGTTAGCTATTGTAATTCGTTTCGACTCATTTGACTCAGCTTCTGAGACATCACGGATATAAACTTCATCATCATTAGCAGCCGCGGCTGCTAATTCTGTTAGTTCACTAAGTTTTTTGTCTACCATTTATCGACCTCCTCATAAGTATCGATTGCGGTATGTTATATTTAGCTCGCCAGCTACACTAGAGTAGAGAGCTGTTACTTTTATTGAATTGGCCGTATTAGGAGCCAGCCGTGGGAATTGACCTATTATATCCATATCGTCAACGTCATTCTTTTTAACTGTCCAGTTGGCCACATCTATTTCCAACTCATCATTAGTCGTCAAGGTTCCTGTCCATTGGAGCTCTTCATCTGTCGAGATATTTTCGAGTTTGATCGTGATGGCCCCCAGGTTCTCTTTAGCAGTTAGGGTGTAGACGGGATTAATGTATCCTGTCCCTCCTGGAGTCTCCACTACAGTTTTCGGGTCGGTATCTATGGCATGGTCGCTGGATACTTCGGTATTGTCGTACCCCAACGGGTCGTCAGCTCGAAAAATCATTACGCCGCTAAAATAACCCGGTGCTCGATAGCCACCATTAAACGCATCTAGTTTAGCCATCCAGTATCGGTCTATTATGGTATCGAACTCTAGCCTAGCGGCTATCTCCGTGACAATAATGGCTTTTATGCTGTCCAGATAACTATCCAGCGTGGCCCGGGTAGCGGCAATTACATCCACATCCAACCTGAAAACCATCGGCTGATGCTTGGGATTAAAGCTATAGGCTATATCCTCTATTTGCTGACTATCACTTAATTGCTGGAAGTCCTGGGGGTTACCGTGGGTTAGTACCAGCCCATAGTCAGATAAATCAAATCCGTTGAAATCTATGCTATTAGCCAATGACCCCACGCCTCCTGTCAGTCCTGTCCTGTAGGGACCTCAGCTCATAAGAGACCAATCTGCTGAGTTCAGTAAGGTCAGCATCTTTTCTTATCATGGCATTAGGAAAACTCACATGATAAATAAAGGTGTCGCCACCTCCCACACGTTCAGGGCCAGCCTCACCGACGATGGCATACGGCCTCTGACTCTTTAAGCCATATAATAGGGTGGGCTCGTCAATTACACCGCCATGTGCCCACTTGGGAAGACTAACCTCTTGCAAGTTAAACCCGAATTGCTTACCGCCGATACCCGGTACCCAGCCGGGCACTGAGATACTTAGTTTATTTAGATTCCTGATGAAATAATTGATTATGTTCTCGAATATCTCGGCGGCTGCCCGGAATGGGGCAAGGATAAAGTCCTTAACTCGCTGGAATGACTCCCGTATCTTATCGGGTATACCAGTGAAAAAGTCAACCACAGCACCCCACTTTTCTCTTATTACATCGCCCACTTCAGTAAATTTTGCCTTGATTTCATCCATGTGGCCAATCAGATACTTGATTAGGAATATAAGGCCGACTATTCCCAGGACAATTAGCCCGATAGGATTAGCCAGCATCGCAGCATTGAGCAACCACTGAGTCGCTATTAGAACACCCATAACGCCGACCAAGGCCAGTATTGCCAGGGCTAGTTTTGGATGCTTCTTTACCCAATTTGAGATACCTTTTACAAGCGGGATAATAACATTCATCAGTTTAATGACCATCGGGATTAGGGCATTTCCCAGGGTGATAGCGGTATCCTTCAACTGTGCCTTCAGGAGATTCATCTGGTGCTCGGTGGTTTTCTCCATTTCAGCAAAGGCATCGGTGGCGGCTCCTGCACTATTGGTCATTGAATCTATATCGAGGGCCGCCATTTCAGCGTTAGCCCCAGTCACGCCAAGGACGGCATTCAGTCCTTCAACTCTACCAAATGCCTTGGCCAAGACCTCATTATTATTATTGGCGGCTTTCCTCAGGGCATCCATAGTCCCAGCGAAGCCCAGTGTTTGAAGCATTGCCTCGCCGGTCTGGAAGCCGGCAATCTCCAGGAGTTCGTTCATATCACTGGTCGGTTTCATAAGGGCAACCATCGCACCCTTTATCTGGGTAAAGGCCACCGATGTAGGCACACCCTGTTTAGTCAGCGTGGCTATGGTGGCCATCACATCCTCAAACTTAACACCAAGAGTCGCAGCGATAGGTGCAGCCAGTGACATCGAGGCCGATAGTTCTTCAAAGGTAGTTTTACCACCCTTGACAGTGGTGAACATGATATCAGCTACCTTCTGAGCATCACTCATGGGCATCTTGAAAGCGTTGAGAACAGTGGTTAGTCCATCAACGGCCGTAGCTGTATCAGTGGCACCGCCGATGGCTGCCTTGGTAGCAATTTGCATAAACTCGATGACATTCTCTTTCGGCACCCCGGCACTAATAGCCTGGTAAAGCGCCTCGGCCGAAGCAACCGCATCTTGCCCCAGGGCTTTTGAGAACTCACGAACATCTTCAGATAGTTGCTTGAACTCATCCTCACTGAGCAGCATCATGGTATTGACCTGACGCATAGCGCTATCAAAGTCAGATGCCATCTTGAGTGAAGCCCCGGCAATACCGACTGCGGCTCCGACCATGGCCATGCCGACCATCTTCATCTTGCCGCGCCATCTATCCGTGGACTTGCCGATTCGTCTGTCGGCTTTGTCCATCCCTCGGTCAAGACCTCCTGTCTCAGCCCCAACCTGGACTATTACATCACCGGCTTTTATCGCCATTGGTTACCTCTTCTTTTTCACTACTTTCACTATGCCACCCGTCTTACTGAACAATTCATCCTCGGAAACTTCACCCTTGCCCTTCCACGCTTTCGCCTCCCTTTCCTTCCGGTCACAGAGCTTTCGGCACATAAGAGCCAGCATTTCGTCCGTCCAGTTATCCAAGATATACTCAGGCGTTATGTGCCATTCGGCTAATAGAAACTCTAGCCCCTCTGCCGTTGAGACTTTTTCTTCCGTGGCGGAGGGGTCTCCTGTAAAGGGCGGTAGGTATAGTCCATTACCACTTGAAACGCCGCGTTTATCTCTGGCTCGGTGGCGATTGCCTCTATCTCTTTCTGGTCAAGGTCTTTGGCATACTCAAAGAATAGGTCTAAAACCTGGTCGGGGCTTGCCACCATCAGGACTTGTAGGGCTTCTCTAAATTCTTCCGGCTTGCTGGTGTCGGCCTCGGTATACTTGGGCAAATCGGATATCAAGGCAATAACCTTCTTCCGCCACGGGCGGGAATCCCTGGCCACAAGTGGTTTAACATTGACCTTCTTCCCGCCAAGTATCACCACGATAGGGTCGTGGTATACTACTTCTTCTTCTGTTCTCTCAATCATCCTTTACTCCTTTTTGGTTACTCTTATACCGCGTTATCGACTATGGTACAGGCAAAGCCATCGGCTGGTTTGAGTGCTTGGAAAGTAACAGGGACAACCGTTTTTTCGCCCTTCTTGTAACTCATCCCCACCGTACCATTGGCGTTAGCAAGTGGGACAAGGATTTCTCTGATAAGGCCCGCAGGATTAAACCCAAGAATACGCAGACTCATCGTCTTATTCACACCATCGCCGAATGACAGGATGCTACTCGAAACTGCGGCACCTGCCATCGCATTACCGATATTGGCGAGTGAGCTTTCAGCCATATTGCAGGTGATGGCGATGGTTTCCTTGGTTATCACCCTGTCTATAGAGAATGTCTCCTCCTCAACATCAATGTCGGCTTCATCCACAGTGTACTCAATAGTCACTCCGTCCTCGGTATATCCAGCATCCGCAAAGGGGCTACTGAGGGAGATACCAGGACCGGTTCCGCCTGGCTCTATCGTGTAGGTAATCCCCTCGACCTCGACGGAGTCGATATAGGAAGTTCTCTCGGGGGTAGCTTCCCACAGTTCAACTCTGACTCGGGTGAGAATCCAGTCAGCACAAGTGGCATCGTCGCAAAGAGCGCCGAGCGCTCCCATCTGCGTACTGAGGTTGGCCAGCGTCCAGTTGAATAGTGACACCCCTGACTCATTCTCGCCACTTACCCCTGATGGAGTAGCATCTGCCATCGGGGCATCTTCCCAAGAAGCTATGCCAGCATCAACCTGTAGGGGAACAGCAGTCAACTCAATCCACCCCGGACTATCGGGGTCCTCGAATCTGAACTCCATCTGCGCCCAATTAGCGACCGTGACTTCGTCAAAGTGGTGGAATCCGCTAGACGCCCAGCTATCATTAAGCTGTGTAAATGTCAACCCTCTAGCCTCTAGGTCAAGCTGGACATGAGTGCTCCCGTCATTCCCGGAGCCTCCCTTGTAAAGTCTTACTGCGTAGTCATCTGCATAGACTTCTCCTAGAACCGCATTAACCCATTCCGCCCTGGCATCGTTGGGTTGCCTGATCCCCAATGTTGCCACTCCTACTAAAACATTCGCTATTGTATTCGTCATAATTACTTACCCCCCCCTGTTTTTGCTAGAAAAGCCTGATAGCGAGAATCAATCTCCTCGGGCGACATAGTTCTCGCTGGTTCGGCAACGGCTGGTGCCTCGGTCTCTGCCTCTGACTCGACCTTCAACTCCAGTTCATCTTTCTCTGTCTTTTTCTTTTTCATTTACTACCTCCCATATTTTAGTATTAGAAAGGCGAGCCTAAACCCACCTATAGCAAAGTAGTGGTACTGTCTATAAACGCCTAGATTTGGCTCACAGCGTGCCAGAATGCGATTTTATGTATCTGCCCGTATCATAAACTCAAAGAATGAGAGAACTCTGAAGTAATCGGGGATTTCCTCATCAACCAAATCCTGCCCCTGGACCTCTTCAATAGCCGATAGGATGGCGTAGGTCGTGCCGCCTACCACCACATCCGTCATCTGGATGCCCTGGAGAGCTGTAAATAAAGCATCGTAAACCTTCCTGGCATCTATAGGATTGTCAGCCCAGCAATCAAATTGAACTGAGGGGGATACTATCTTCTCAATATGAGGGTTTGAAATACCGCCCCGGGTAAAGAAGCCGACAGCCGGCAAGTCCGCGTTCTCCGGTAACCGGGGGCAATATATCCGTTGACTTACTAAGGCTGTCAGAGTAGTTTGGGTTAGTAGGTAGGTTCGGATAATTGTATTGGTGTCTGCTATCATAGACCAGGCGCCTCCATCTTGACCTTAATATCTTTGGGGAACTTCTTTATATTCTTGTCCATGGCCGGCTTGAAGTATGGGAAAGCAGGCATTGACCGAGTTCCAGTCTCAAGGTATCCCCCATAACCCGATGTCGAGAAGACAGAACCCTTTAATCCCTTCGCTTCATACTTAATAGACCTGGCGTTATTGCCTGTTCTTGTTTTCCATGGGTGCTCTTTTATGGCAGTATTAGCGATTGCTACTACCAAATCCTTTATAGCATCCTTCCCTGCATTCTCTACCTTCCTCTGCACTCCAGGGAAATCCACAGTCGATATAATCTTAAAATTTAACTTCATCTAACTGTCTTCAGATAGCACTCTTTATGGTGGCTATCTACTCCATCCTGAATATCCTTCACTAATAGAATCTCAAACAATGCCCACCCCTTTATCGTGCCGGCATATACCCAGACTCTATCCTGCTCAGAGATGGTCACATCGCCAAGAAATAGCTTATAATCAGCGACGACAACCTCTTTCCCCACTTTAAGTTCCTGCCCTCTATCGGCAGTTGCCATCAGTCTACATGGCTCATCACCCAGACCTGTAGCAACCCCCCAGACAACCGTGGGGTTTCCGTAATCATCGGTAGTATTCGAGGCAACATAAGCTGTCCCTAGCACCCAGACCACACCAGACCCAGCCGCGCCAGTCGGCTTCCAGTATTTCCAGTAGTCAGTGCCTGTGATAGGCTTATCGTTGGCCGTTGCCGTATGGGCTTCAGCGCAATAGTAATCGTTGCCGTCGGTTCCGACTACGATATTGACTTGGCTGTGCCGCTGAACGGTACAGGAGTTGATAAGTAGGGAAGCATAACTCACTTAATTCTCCTCCGCCAATGCACTAGCTACTCGCCGCCCCTCAGGGGTTAATTTGAAGGTATCCACCCGCAACCCTGTATAATGTTTGTCGACAGTAAGTTCTTGTATTAACCCCAGCGCCCTTTTCTTGGTGAGGCCACCACTAGACGTCATCTGGTCAAATGATTTTCGCTGGTCTGTGTTAAGTTGTTCTTTGGTTATCATCTGTTTCTCCTTTTTTAATCTTCCTCCGCCGTTATCCCGCTACCATAGGTCATGTCAATCTCAGCCCAGGTCATATAAGGCACGTTAGCCGCTTGCTCTTTATATTCCTTGGCTAACTTCAGCTTGGATTCGGCATCCTTCTTGGTGTAGGAATAGTCGCCTATCTTCTCGGACAAAAGGCTGTCAGTAATAGCAGATGCCCACGCCTCTAGGGCATAGCCGGCAGCTATAAGTAGCGTGTTTGTTGACATCGTCAAGAAGACCTGTATTTCCTCATCACTGAACTGGGCATCGGTGGTCGGGACAATATCTCTGTCTCCGATTAGGAGTCTCACCTTGCCAATATCAGTTGTTAGGTCATAAGTATGAGCCATAATTTACTCCTTAATCATATTCGTGATACCTGAGTGAAAATTTGATTGTTTTGCCTCCCCCATCTTCTATTGCCAGTTGCCCCCTGATTCTACTATTGGCTGGTATAAGGGGAGTCATTGCAAACTGGGCAGGAACACCACCTTTATTTGCGGTAGCTGCAAACCTCACCCTAACACACTCGGTATCGCTACCCCCATAATATAAAATCAATTCATAGGTTTTATCCTGAGTGTTCACATCTTCCACAAGGACTTCGTGTATATCAAATTCGGTGGTTATGGCGTTGGCAGGAACAATTTCGGTAATCGTCCCCAGCGCCCAGTCACCCGCAGCGGTTGTTAGTGTTACGCCGTCAGCTAAAGTGGGATATACCTTCTGTGATGTGTGTACGTGTTCAATTAACTCTCGCAATCGCCCAAATAGACTAGCCCCATCGTGGTTATCATCATTATTGCCAACGTCAGTTACTAGCTTTACTACTTTTCCTTCTAAATCTATACTCATGATCTAAACCATTCAACCTCCTTTTCCCATATCTGTTGCCACTCGGCTTCGGTTAATGCTCTATCGAACCAGGCCCTGGGACGCCATAGTCCACCTTTCCAATAGTTTTCATTTGCGGGACTACGCCCAATATTAAGATTAACAGCACAAGTATCAGGGTCAATCAAACCACCATTGCATATCGTAGCAAGTGCCCCCTCAAAACCATCTATGTCCCCCCTATAAAATTGCCCGACCGCCCCAATCCGACTAAAGCCCATAAACCACCACTTGCCATAAGCCCAGCCATGAGAGTAGGCAGATGAACGAAGCGCTGGAGCTTGACTCAGGTGGTGGTGGCGCATCTGTAAAGTCAGGCTCGTATAGTGATACATTTCCCAGCCAGTGTTACTTACAAGGAAGCGGCTCATTAAGGTTTTATCATCTTCTCCTCCACTATCTATCCGGAACCAGCACCCGACACTATAATCCTGGCTAGTGAAATTTAAGAGTGGGGTATCTGCTGCTGAAGCCCACAAATACTCTGTGCCTCCTCCATCAAGGGTGATAAAGGGCAAGTTACTATCAAGGATTGACCAAGGGGCCGCGTTAGGAACTATCGTCACAAGAGGCTTTGTCCTGGCTAGACTATGAGTGATTGTCCCTACCCCCTCCCTGAAGGGAAGGTCTAATGCCATATTCCTGTTTATAGCTAAAGCATCATAATGCACACTCATTACGGGGCCTCCTCATAAAATGCTTCCCAGTCATAAACGCGGTGTGTTCCTACCGCAGTGTTCTGAATCGTAATCCTGATACCATACCGATTGGGTTCCAAATCAACATTTATCAGGTCGGGGTCTTGAGCACCGGCAAAGATTGTGTTGCTTTGTAATATCATATTACCGCCTACAGCAATACGGTAGTAGGCCTTAATAACTACTGTCTCAGCGGCGGTCTGGTTAGTCATGTCTATCTTGAAGCATATAGGCCTGAATATACCCGCTGGATTTTCCTCAGTATAGACAGTTTGCTCATTCCCATCTGTGGTTATAGTTCCTGTCGCTTCAGTTAAAATAGCCTCTGAGTCCGTGATTTCACGGATGGCTTCAGTGTCTTCCAAGATGGTATCGCAGAGGGCATCAATAATAACTAGCAAAGCCAGTATTTGAGTCTCGTCTAGTGGATTGCAAACGCCTTCACCACTCATGGCTGACTCCCTTCACTAACCGCAAGGTCAGTCTCATCTACTGCTATGCCGTAGATATTACCCATAAAGAGGTTGTTAGTTCCGATATGGTAAGTGCCACCATTCGGATTAAGTCGCTGTCCCATACCCATAACCGCAGCATGCCCCCTGGCAAGATAGACGATACTATCCCCGTCATTTGTGATATCAGCATCAGCCCTAGCTACATTCGCTGCCAACACTAATGCTGAACCTGGGCCAACTGTAGCCTGGGTATCTATTGAACTTACTATAGGCCATATTCTCGGATCTGGCATTATGTATACCTCCACCTAGTTGTCAGATAGTTATGCTGGATTTCTTGCGGGGTTAAGGCTCGGTTGTAAATTCTTACTTCACCTATATGACCAGTGATATGACGAAGCTTGCCCCATCCTCTGAAACTCTGACATCCCACATAACCATTATCTAATCCCGTAGCACTAGCAAGCCACCCTGTTTTATCCGCGCTGCCGCCAAAGGTCTGAGCGGGGGCAGAACCATTCACATATAGAATGGGAGAGATGGCATCTTGAGTGACTCCCACACAAGTCCAGGTTGTGCCGCCAAAAGCGGCCGCATCGGTAGTGGTATACCATTTCCACGCACCAGCAACTGCAAGACCAGCCTGGAATTCCCCTGCTGCCAGTATGCTAAAGCGAAAATACTCGTTAGCATCGGTATCACCAAGAGTAAAAATCGATTTCTGTGCACCGGGGAGAGTATCGGGTCTATACCACAAAATGACTGTTCCAACAGTAAGGGTGGATAGGACAGTAGTTAGGGCATTGGTTATATCTATGTCATCACTACCATCAAAGTAACGTCCGCTAGGTCTCCACAAAGCATCAGTAACTGTGCAGGTGTGCTTATACCTATCCACCGACTTGAATGAGTCACCCTTCAGAGCCCACAATGGCAGATATAGCACTAGCCCCTTGACAGAGAAGCCATAGGGGGCATAGCCATCATGGATAGCATACTTATACTCAGGCATAGGGTGATTGTAGAAAATACCCCTTAAATCACGAGGTATGAACTGGTCTATGCTTCGACCATCTATTATCGGCGTTTTCATCATACCATCTCATGTATTGTCGTACATCCCCAAAAATCTGCGCCAGCATTGGCGCTTAGGGCTATAACTATCTTATCGCCAGCTACAAAAAAGTCCTCATCGCCGCCAAATGGTATAACTAAATCCAAAGTGCCTGGAGTTCCTATATCCAAGGTAAAAAGGACAATGTCATACTCCACTCCCGCATTGGCATCGAGAGTTATTGTAAGGGTCTCTAGTGCTGCTAGTGCAGTAGCAAGATGAAATCTTACTCCCAATAAATGATATTCAGCCGCAGGATTAAGTGTTGCTATGGCTGCTGTGCTTCCCGTAGTATTAGTTCTTACCAAGCTAAGTTTATCTGTTATGGGTGTAACCATATTACCTCCCTGTTTACCCGGCCGAAGCAAGGGGGAAGGAGTAACCCCCTCACTCCGACCAGCAGATTTGGTATTAGTGAATTTGGGTACTCCTTCTTAGTCGGTATGACCTCCAAAGTAGGTTGCTCTCCAATCGAGAGTTGTCGCACCAAAGACATCCCTTACCCGGTAGAAGATGTTATCAGTAGCAAAGTCACCGGCCATTGGGCCGATTGCTCCGCCACCAACAGTCACCTTGTCGCTTGCCTTCATGCAAATCTCCGGGCGCTCATGCCCCCTAAGGTGAGCACACTCAACGGCAACGATGTCCTTCGGGTCAGAAAATAGATACCAGCCTGTGTTAGCAGTATTCCCACCACCACCATTCACGATATCCATGATGGGCAGATATGGTTCAACTATCAAGGTCAAGCCATAACTGGCTACCACATTGGTCGTCGGGTAGGGGAGCGGTCCGCCTACTCCGCCAAGCTCCACCCACTGTTTGGTTGCCGAAGTCAGAATTTGGCGAGCTGTTAACTCAAGAGCCGGGGGTACGACCAGGAATTTAGCCCTATTCATTATCGGCTCACCTGCCGCATCCAGCCAGGATGCCATAGCTTCCAGGCCAGCCTCAAGGGTGCCAATCGCTAGTAAAGCTGCCACATCGTTTATCTCTCCAGCAGCCGTTGAGTAGAGCTGTCCGCTAGCGGCATGAGTAGCACCACCACCTGAGTCCTGGGCATACTGTCCAACAGCTATGCGATGCTCAGTTCTAGTAGCAGCCAGAGCGAAGCGCGTGGGCGTATCCTTCAAGGCTCCCAGGTCGTCATTGATTATGGCTTCCCAAGAGATATCGAACTGGCGCCCATATTTCAGGACTGAAAGGTGGTATCGTGCTTCCTTCCTATCACTCGCTAGATACTCGCCCTTCTCCCCTACTCTATCTAGAGCCTGGTCGCCGCCGGTAATGGCATAGCGGTCACTAACCTTAAAGTCCTTGTTGGTAGACAGCTTCATATACTGTTTCCAAGTCGGGGCAACTCCTTTATAGGCCGCCAAAACTTGCCTGTCCAGCACATCGCCAAACAGTAGTGGGAAGTCTGAAGTAGTCAGAGCTTCCCTGATTAAAAATTCGTGAACATGAGCTGGAAGGTTGTCGGCATTGCCAAGCAGCCTGATTGTCTCTGTTAGTTTCTGCTCGTATCCCTCATCTTGGGCTACTTGCCCGACAGGGGTATAGCCCTTCCAGTCCTCCATTAACTGCATAAGTTCCATCGGAACAAACCTCCGTTAGTTATTTATTTTTCTTCCACTTCCACCTTTTCCGCATTGTTGATGCGCTCAACAAGCTGAACATCATTCCGCTGAAAGCCCTTAAAGGCCTCCACCGCCCTTTTAATCCTGATATACTCCTCATCCTCTAGCAGTATCACATCCCCCTTAAACTCCTCGAGCTTCAAAGCCAGCGCATTTTGCTTGACCAGTTCTGCCCCTGTGAGTTGTAAGTCGGGCGTAAACAGCAGATTAAGGATTGAGTCCTTGACACCATAAGGGTAGACGGTATCAAGTAGCTTCCCTGGGTTCTGGGCATCAGGAACCTTTACTTTCACCGTGTAGTTCGCAAGATTGAGCTTGTGCATCTTCTTTTTACTCCTTTTTTTTTACACTAATCTTTACGGAGCAGCGGCTAATACTGGCACATATCCCGTAACATCGTTTAGCTCTACGAGAATGACACCAATAAGAGTATCGGCGCCGAGGTTGTTGGTATTAGATGTGTAGCCACGGTTTCCGTCCAAAACGATGGTGTGGTTGCCCGCTGGAACTCCTACCCATCCAGTCAGGTCTATACCATTTCGATAGGTTCCATAGGCATAGAGTACCGCATGGGGAACTGCCCCACCTGCGCCACCTGCTGAATACGCAAGGAAGGCGGCATACATTCCAGCGGTAACATCGCAGTCAATCATTGCCGAAGCCTGGACACCACTGATGAAGTCGCAAGCCGTAATGACATCACTTGCCCCGCTGGAAACAATCGTTCCCTTTGTGCCTGCAAGACGCACTCCGCCAAGCCCACCGCCATTAAGCACGCCGAGTAGGCTTACTGCTCCGTCTATGCCGATAGTTTCGCCATCAGTCAAAGTTGTAGCAGCACTTACAGTCACCATACCCCTCTTGGCGTAGAATGAACCTGTGCTGGAAACGGCCGTGAGTATCAACTGGAAGTCCGAACCGAAGTGTCCCTCATTGACCAAAGAGCAGTTCTCAATAATCCTTATGCGAGGTTCTGTCCCGGCTTCAAGATAAGGGGTATCAATCCCCATCCAGATATGGTCTAGGCTGGGTCCCCAATGAACCTTGACGGCAATTACCGCTGTCTCACCTGCGTCGATATTACCCAGGGCATACCCAAACAGGGTATTGTGTTCCGGGTCCTGTATCTTACTGATGACACAGCTCAAATCTGTATCGTCAATAAACAGGGCATCACCAGCAGCTACGGCGTCGTTGCCGTAGTCATCTGTTGCCGTTACCTCCAGCATCCATATTCCCTCAGTATCAATGGGAATCAGGTCACCAGCATTTACCTGTGTCTTGAAAGCAACGCCGACTATATCCCCAGCACCACCGGCGACTACAACAGGGTCGCCTTTCTGAATCAGTGCGTTAGGACCAATCAGGTCGCTCCCTAAAAATGTTAGATGCCTGCCCTCGCCGGTAGATGAAACTTCATTCCCTTCGATGGCATCATCCTCTGCATAAGCAGAGTAAACTCCAATTCCACTGTAAACTGGCATACTATTCCTCCCAAAAAGTATTTTTACTTACCCAAATCGGGTATTACCTCGCATTAGCGGCGATTTCAGCGAGTTCCTCGGCTTCCTTTTCGCTCTTACCATCTCTAAGATAGTTAGCCTTGAAACTCTCCTTGAGGGCTTTGTGGTCTTCCTTAGTACTAGCCTTTGAGGGACCCAAGCCCTTTACCTTGCCGGACTCACCGAGTTTACCGATATACTCCACCTCGGATTTTATCGCTTCCTCGATTCCGTCAGCCGACTCGGCATCCTTGAACCGCTCTACCAGTCGCTCCTTGGCGGCCGGGGGTAGCGTAGCATCCGCAACAGCCTTTTCAATAATAGCTTTTGCATCAGCCTTTGCTTTATCCTTCTCCCCCTCAGTCACCTTGGTCTGGAGAGCTTCCTTCTCTCCGGTGAGCGTTTCAATCGTACCTTCAAGCTCAACGATTTTCTCTTTGTCTTCCATAGCCTTCTTAACCTCCGTGGTTATTTCTGCCCTGACATCAGCCTCAATAACCTTGATTAAGTCAGGGCGCTTCTCCTTCAAGGTCGCTAAGTCCACCAAATCAACATCCCTTCGTCTATCCGATTCATAGAGTGTAACAATCCCGCTCGCCCCAGGCTCAGTCACAAAGTCTACAGACCTACAACCCGTAAGCTCTTCTATTACTAGAGTTTTCCCACCATCGATGGTAGCTTCAGTAGCTCTGCCTATTGCATTGATAGAGATGCCCATTTCTGAAAGCAAGTTCTTATCTCGCAACATAGCAAGCTTCGTCATCAACCAAGGCTCGATGATTTCGGCAACCCCAGTAACAACCCCGTTCTCATCACACGTCACATCTTTTAGCACAGCAACCCACCCTGTATTCTTAATCGACCTCTCAGGGAGTTCTTTTTCCTCTGTTTCAGTCGGATGGTCAGCATACATTTTCTGACCTTCAAACACCCCATAATCTCGTTTCAGCATTTCGATAGGGTAGTAGCGTGATTTATCAGCATTGGGACCCGGTCTAATAATTATCACCGTAGCTCTCCCTTTATCAAATGTAGCTTCAGTGAGCGGTACATAGTTCCGTACGAGTTCCCTAGTCATAGTTTCTTTTACCCACCTTGGAATGTCCTCATCCTCCACATCCAGCTTGCGGTACTCAGTCCTTATCTTCCGTTTGACGGCGGATAGTTCGCTCACCGGTATCTGAACCTTTTGTCCCTTAAATCCACCCGGGCTAAGAGCCGCGGCTGCTCTGCCCAACTGCGCCCGGGTAACCTTCTTGTCTAGGCTCTCCCAGAGCCAGAGCTTCCATGTCGATGACTTTTCCTTGTCAGGTACATAGGCATAAGCGGCCGCTGGGTATTTGACCCCATCCTCAGTCTTCATGGCGGCTTGCTCTAAAATCCACTCCAGTGCCGAGTTAGCCTCTTTCAATGCTTCCTTGGCTTTCTCTGCATCAGGGTCAATCTCAGACGACAACAATTCCTGACATAGTGCCACAATTTTCTGTAGTCTGGCAGAGTCGAGTGAGGCATTACGTCTACTGGCTTCATGGATTATCTCGGAGTAGGCAGACTGTAACGACTCCATCGGCTTGTAAATCTTCTGAGCAACAACTTTCTCAGGTTCGCCGAATGTAGCTGTGCCATCCTTGTCCAGTGTATAAGTAGCTTTGTAGGACTGACCATTGACCTCATAGATTAGGTAATTCTCGAAGATATCCTGAATCCACACGCCCCGCGGAGTCGGGTCATCCGTCCCTATTTTGTACTCGCCGATTAAGCCTGCCTGTAGTAATGTTCTCTTGTTCTCATCACTCAATTCACCGAGCGCTTCCTTCACCTTTGACTCCTTTGCCACCCACTTGCCCCCGGCAACTTTCTTAAATACCTTTTTGACAGCCGCCCAGGCCGTACCGTGAGACTTGGGCTCATCCCCATCATATTGCTCGAAGGCAGAATTAAACGCCTTCATGTAAATTTCCTTGGCGTGGGCCGGCAACGCCTTTAGACTATCTGGTAATTCACTCACTGTACTATATGGCATAATTCACCTCACTGTCTGCAGAATAATCCTAGAAACATGGTTGGCAATTTCTCACCCCTTTTATCCCAACGATTAATGGATAGAGTATAGAAATTTCCAGCCTCACATAGTATCTTTATTTCTTTTATCCCAAGCCTTTCACGGAAACATTCATAGCTCGCCGAACTAGGTAGTTCGCTCGGCGTTTTATATGGCATAATTACCCCCTATGACTTGTTTCTTCAGAAATACCTTACCCCCACACTTCGGGCAAACATAGCAAGTGCACCGACCATGGTGCGGGTGTAGGAACTCCCCTCTTATGGGCGAGATAAATTTATCATCTTTCGGACAGTAGAAATGACCTAGATAATCTTCCATACGGCTATTTCTTATCTCCTGTTTTTTCAAAGCCCAAACATTTACCGTCCGCATCAAGATGAACCGCCATAGTTTTACAACGGCCAAATCGTTCATCGTTCCATCTACAGTCCCAACGATCGCAAACGAGAGTAACCTTACCTAGTTTGCACCCGTCCTTTGACCAGTGGGGGCAATGCTTCGCTTGGCAAATCCATCTTCCGTTGACTTTCTCCCAGGTGCAAGGCTCTGCCATCAGGTTTCCTTCTGTAGTGTCACAACGAAGATGCGATGCTTCTCGCCAAATTCGTCAAAGTCATCTTCCTGTTCGGTGTAGGACCTGAGAACCTTGAACCCCAAATCCTTTAATGTTTTAAGGTAATCATTCAGCTTAATGGTATCCTCTTTAGGTTTACTGTTTTCAAACTGCGTGTCACCATAAATATAAATGAAGGCTATCCCATCCTTCTTAATAACGCGGGATACTTCTGGCAGTGACTTCTTCAAGTCAGTCGAGTGTAAAACCGACAATGTAAATACCGCCCCGAAACTGATATCCTTGAAAGGCAGTGTCTCTACATTAGCCACCTTGAATTCAATAGCTACTTTGGCTTTCTCGGCATTTGCCTTGGCTAATTCCACAGCTTTAGCCACTACATCTATTGAGGTAACCTTAAGCCCAGACCTTGCGAATAAGATAGAATCCCTACCATTGCCACAACCTACCTCCAGAACACTATCAACTTTGTACTCCTTCATCAATTTGACATATTCCTTTGCAAATATAGATGGTGTCATATCCTCTGCCCAATGAGGTGTACCCTTCTTATATTCGGCTTTCCAGTCACGAGGGGTCATAGCCTCTCTCTTTTTCAGTAAGGCTGGAGCCAAAGCACACCGACAAGCGGGATGCTGGGGTGGAGCCATCGTGCCGCCACCGAAGGTCTGATTACGAGGTATTACCCCTTCACCCTGATTACCCATACACTCTGGGCTAACCCTATTATCGCCAGCGGTAATCCACTCCTTGCCCTCAATGCCCATGTCCTTCATCCGGTCAAGACTTGCCTGACTAAGAGCATTGGCTGTTTCAGTTCGTGCTATAAGCTGCCCTCGGTAGACGCTCATATTGTCAAAGGTCTTTCTGATATCTCTGCCTATCCCAGCAACGCCACGTTTATTTCTAATACCATCGGAAATAGTCTTGCCTATACGCCTCTTGGATTCCACATTCATCTGGGTTACTAACTTGGCGCTTCGTGTCTTAGCCCAGTCAACTGCTTCCTGTAAAGGTGGACCTTCAAACGCTATCGGGATGCCAGCATTGGTCTTGCCCCAAGTAATCATCTCGGCATTACCAGCCACACGGATATTTGTCAGATGCCCTGCTATATCTGCCTTGAGTTTCTTGTCAAAGCTGGCCAGCAAGGGGTCTAGGAATTCATCCGTCTCAGACCCCAGGCTCTCCTTCACATACTTGTTATAGAGCCCGTCAAGCCGGTGGTAGGGGAAGGCATTCTCAAGTGATTTGAAATACTTACTTAAATCACTTTCGAGTCTTTTTGCCAGCCTTTGGTTTGCGGGTGCGTTTGGGTTTGCTGATATCTTTGCTTCTAGGAGGCTTATTATCTGGTCCAGCTCCGCTACTATCTGACTTGCCACCAGTCACCTCCAATCTCTGTTCAGTTCTATGCTGCAGGGTAAGCAGTTCACTTGCTATTTTCTTGATATCCGTCTCAGGGGGAGCGACTCTTATCCCCATCTCCAATAATTCCTCAGTCGTCATAGTTTTGGGTTCCCCCTTGGCGCCAGGGGCTTCATCAATTACCTTTTGAGCAGCCTCATGCACATGGCCATGCTTCTCACTCTGAGGGGTTTTGGGCTTTGAGCGAAGCACCACATCAGCGGTATGAAAGTACGAGTGCTGTACTGCGCCATCCAAGGCGTCCCACTCATGTCCATCATTCCCAGCCAATTCCTTTGCTTTTCTTAGCTTTACGGCTTCCTGCTTTTTAGTCATTCTTCTTCTCCTTTGCTCCTTTTTTCTCCATACTCTCCTTGAACCGCACCATCGCTTTTAGGAGAGCAACGTCGGGGTTGCCCCCTGATTCTTTGGTTAATTTTTCTAACTCAGCTAACACCGCCGCTGGGTCATTAACTCCCAGTGTCATCAAGGCTATCTGCTTGACATCATCTGAGTCACCCAGTTCCGGCATAGCTCCAATTATCCCGACAAGGGCCTCGGCTGCTTGTGCTATATCGGACGGTGCTATCTTCGGGAAGTCTCGGTCGATATGGACATCCTCGAATTTAATGCCGGCGTGTGCCAGCACAATCTCATCTATGTCCTGATAGGTGTCCGACCAAACTTTCTGATAGGACTGAAACATCTTCATCATTGGTAGCTCAACCGTCTTTGCGGTAGCCAAGTTGCCAGTCGAGATATCGCCGAAATACTGCTCTGGGATTCCAACGGCCGCGAAGACTTGGTGCTTTATCATCTTGCCGTCCTGGTATGCCGCCGCTGCCCCGGATTCTGTTTTAATCGGAGTTAAGTCAAAGCCTTCGTTTTCATATTCAGTCGAACCTGCTGCGATTTCCTTTTGATGTGTCTTGGCTTTCATAGCATCCACCAGCGCCTGCCCACCCTTTACTTTGCCTTTCCAGGCGAAGCGAGCTAGGGCCAGCATTACCGCTATTCGTGAAGCAAGGAAGCGCCGGTATTGCTTAATCCAGTCCAGGGCCGGCAGTAGCAGAGGGTTACCCCGTTGACTGATGGTGTTCAAGGCCAGGTGATAAACCAAGACATTATCTTGAGTTGATTTAATCTCTGCTCCCGCTGAATCTTTCGCCCCTTCGTCTTTAGGATTAGTGACGCTCATGTAGTAATCAACGTGCTGCCCCGCTTGCGTATCAGACCAATCCCGGCGGTAATACATCACTTTTTCCACATCATCTGGGTCAGTGATTATCTCAACTATCTCCAGTGGGTCAATCCACCTAATTTTGACTATTCCCCCAGGAGTTAGGAAGAGGGCAAAGAATATCTCGCCGTCTACCAGAGATTTATCAGATGACTTCCGCTGCCCCCTGCTGCCAAGGACTGACTTATTCTCAGGAGCTTCCCAGAACGCCTTGAGTGCCTTTTTGGCGGGTTCATCTTCTACGGAGTAGGTTATACCCGGCCCGAAGGTGTAATCAGTCCACAATCGGATTGCCTGCTTGCCCAACGGGTCCTTGTTGTAGTACAGCCGGGATAACAGAAGATTAGTCTGCCTGGCTTGCGCATCTATAATCTCGCCAGTCCGACCGCTGTAGTATATCCAACCCACATCCTCAATCCGTAGCATATCCTCAACGGACTGAGTGGCCTCCATTAGAATCTGTGCCACCTCATCCATCGGGGCAAGGCCTCTCAGACGCCTTTGTTCCTTGACAGTAGCTACAGTCGATTTCTTCTTCATACTAGCTCCTATAAGGACGTCTCCGGTCAAACAAGATATACCAGCAGAAACGCAACCGATTCATAAGCGGCCACTGTTTCACCGCTGCCACATACTAGAACCAGTTACGCTTCATTTCTCTACGAATCTTCTTGGCTGCTTTACCATTCATCGATTACTCCTTTACAAGTCCATATTGATGCCTTCAGCTTCAAGGGCATCATAAACTATAACTTTGTCTTCTTGCTCCGGACCACCTCGCATGAATGACAAGGCTTGAGTCGTACTGTCCACCTGGTCATCATAGGTGGCGTTGGGGAACGCTGACAGCTCCTCGATATAGTCATTTAGCCATTCGGCGTGTGCTGGCAAAAAGACCTTGCCTGCCTCTATCATCGGTGTGGCCGCATAGACCCTGGCCGTCTTATCACGATCAACCTTGACAGGTAAGACCGGTATCTTGGTATTTCTCTGTAGCTCCTGAATCAGAGATTGTCCCGAGGCGGCATCCTCAACAAGCACCAAACTTGGCTTATCCCTGTCAAATAGAGCAACCGCAACCCTCTTTAGCTCTGGAAACTCGACTTTGGCCCGCCATACATTCAAAAGATAGTATGCGTTTTCCGATTCACCCCAGGTCGTACAGACCGAGTAATCGTTCTGTGACTTATCCTTAAAGGCTGTATCCCAGCTTTGAATTGTCCTCAGTAGATTAGGTTCTTCTTTATAATACTGCCACCACTCTCGCTTAATTATCTGGCCCTCGGCGATTGTAGGATTGCCCTGGTATAGACTCTCAAATGCCCTGCTGCCGATACTACTCCGAATACTCTCAAGCGCCGGCATCGGGTACATCTCAGGCCATAACGCTTCCCCATCCTCTATAGCCTGAAAGTGAAGGATTTCCCACTTGTCAGAAGTAGGGTCATTTACCATCTTCTCCAGGAGACGGCCAACCAAGTCATCTTTGTGCCACCTGGTCATTACTATTATGATTGTGGCTCCAGGTTGCGCCCTAGTCCTGAAAACCTTTTGATACCAGTCCCAGGCTCTCTCCCTGTAGGTTACGCTCTCTGCTTCCTCTGAATCCTTCACCGGGTCGTCAATAATCCCGACATTGAAGCCCCTGCCGGTCAAACCGCCTCCGATGCCAACAGCGTAGTAAGAACCGCCTTGTTTGGTCCCCCATTCGTGAGCTGCTTGTCTCTCTGGGATTATTATCTCTTGACCGGCCCTCTCTGGCCTGTGGTGAATGTCGGGGAATAGTTGACCCATCTCTTGAGAGATAAATATGTCCCTCGCTTGGCGAGAATGCGTCAAGGCGATTGATTCGGCATAGCCAGCTTGGACTATATAATCTTTAGGGTGCCTCGCCAAGTACCAACAGGGGAAGCGGAGAGATATCAATTCACTCTTGCCGTGCCTGGGGGGCATAAGTATAATGAGTCTCTTAATCTCACCTCTCTCAATGGCTTCGAGTGATTGCGCCAAGGCGCTAAGGTGGGCCGACTCCTTATATCCGGGATAGGTATATTGGCAAAAAGGGATAATTCTCTTCCGCGCCTCAAGTCTGCTCAGATACTCATCTTCGGCTTCTTCTACGGATAATGATGATAAGTTCTTCGTCTGAGAGCTCACTAGCCTGTGGTTGTTCATTTATAATAATACCACCTTCAGGTTGATAAAGCTTGTCCATCTTGTTGAGCAAGTCAATGGCTTTCATGGGATTCAGCAACTCAACTTCAGTCAGGATAATCTTCAACTCTGAGTCCTTGTCTCCAAATGGCATCGTTGCGGTACGGAGCTTTTTGAGGGCTACTGAATTCAAGGTTTCTTCCCCAAAATCGTGCATCCAAACACCGTCAGCGCTACAAATCATATAATCAGTTTGCCTAGCTCTTACAATTTGGGTTAAGACTCGCCGGCGTTCTAAAGCATTAGCAATAGATTCATCTTCTGTCAGCTTACGAAGCTCTTTTAAACGCTCGAGAATGTCAACTTTTGTCAAATTACTAGAGGCTATGGTACGAGCTGTGCGCTTAGAATAGCCAGCCAGTAAAGCGGCTTGGGTTGCATTTCCTTTTTCAAAGTATTTTAAGCAGAATGTCTCTTGCTTCTGAGTTAATCTTCTTCTCATTTCTCCCCTCATATCTAGTAGCGGAGGGGGGATTCGAACCCCCGACCTCCAACTTATGAGGCTAGCGAGCTGTCCGCTGCTCTACTCCACGGCTCCACTAAATATAATAGGGCTAGGATTAGGGTCAAGCGGATTTCAACTAACGAGCTGATTTCCTAACCTAGCTTGCTAACATCCTAGCCCTGCCACATCGTTCGGGGATATAAACTCCCCTCTCATTGTCAAGTATACTTTGTGCCTAAAACTTTGTCAAGCCCCACATTCACGCCTGGAAGATTTTCACCTTTTTGGTAACTTTTCCCCCTGAGCCACACAATACTTGATAGCCCTGATGGCCGCATCGTATGCTTCCGCCTTGCTCATGCCAAGCAACTTTCCTATCTCTGAATATGAAAGGTCGAGTCCCCATCGTAAATATGCCGCCGTCCCTGCGTTGCCCAGCTGCAATAACCACCGCTCTAGGGTCCCAACTATCGTGCCGATATTCTCAGTGAAGGCTTTATATTCGCTTGTTTTGTTGATGATTAGAGGGTCGGTATAGTTTGTTTCCTTCAGGTCAGGGGGATAGATGCCCTCTCTTAAATCTTTAAGATTTTCTAGGAGCCAGGTGCATTGTCTGAATGTATATCTTATCCAGAAGGGCGAGCATGAGTAATCTTGCTTTTCCTTCTTCCTTTTTGTTCTCACACACTCACCACCTTTTCCCCCTTCATCACCATTATTGGTTCATCCACCCCATGCCCGCAACAGACTGAAGTTGCTCCCGGAATGTAACCTAAACAAGCATCATAACCTTCAGGAGTTGGCATTCTGCCACATCTTATGCAAGGTCGCTCAACAGATATAGGGCTTTTATCATCAGCATAAACCCATTCCTTTTTCTCAGAATCATATCCAATCAAGTGTCCTCTCATAAGCGAATATGCTGTAATCACCACCTCTCACCCCGCTTCTGGCGTGGCTTCTCTCTCATGGTTACGGTTATAGCTGCCAGGGACGGGTAGCTCGGTGTTATCACAACCTCAGGGTGTCGCTCCGGAATTAGAAAATCCAGTTTAGTGCCATAAGCATCCCACTGGTAATTCGCTAAGAGCACCAACGCTTCAGGATGGTACTGACGTAGTATTTCCCAAACCTTGGCCATTGCTACCTCACTTTCTATTATACACCATCCCGGGGACCTGTAAAGCCAGTCTCAAGGCGCGGCATCGCCGAGGTTAATCATCGGCTTCTCAATTCGCTGAATATGATTAAAGTGGTTTTGGCAAACCTTCATAGTATTTCTGCCACAATCATCCCACCAAACCTCATGCGTTGCTGGCTCGCCACAACTAAAGCTCTCATTGTGTTCGTCCAGTAATTCAAATTCGCACCTATGTAAAACCTGATAATCAAATCCTGGATCTTTCATCCCATCACCCCTCCTTCTTATGAAATGAAATAGTATACTGGATTGCCATCGTCATCAACCCCGTTGGGCTGGACTTCTTCATAGACGCAGTAGATATAAATGTATCCTTCTAGCATCACCCCTCCTTCTTTATCTTCATAACTAGCAACTTTTTAATGAACCAGCACCATATAACAGCAGGCATCCATCGGAGTCTAGGTTGTAAGTGTAATTCTATCATTTCTTCTATAACCCGCACTCTTTCTCGCCCAATCTTCACTGACGCATCAAACAAAACCCTATCAATCTCATTCATCACCCCTCCTTTCTTAGAATCATAACGAGTTTTTCCAACAGTTCAATGATGTCACTCAACTGATGACTCAAGTGGTCTATATCTTGTTTTTGAACTTGTGCTGTTCCTCTAATCATCTCACCCCTCCTTCTCTACCAAAGTTTCTTTACTAACTTAACGCCCACAACTAGGCATATTATCATCACGATACCTGCAATCCAAACGGGCGAAACAACCCACCACCATGACCAATCTATAACCCCCAAAATCTTTAACACAACGAAAGCTATTGTTAATCCTATTACCATTATCACCCCTCCTTTCCCTTTGAGGCTTTGCGGGCTTTCTTATAGATTTCGTATACCTTATCTACCTCTCTGCGCGATTTATTTACATCATCCTCAGTCAATCGTAATGCCTTATTCATTGTTAGCCTCCTTTTTAATGACTTCATATTGACTATCTCATCTCGGGACAGTCACAGCCAGGGAGACAACCAGCGCCATAGCCGCAGATGGGACAGGTATAACTGTGTATAGGACATTCACCGATAGTCCGAGTAGGTTCTGGCTCTGGTTGGTTCCATTGCGTAGGATACAATTCTGGGTGATAACACATCGGAAACTCAACCCTATGGTCTTTCTCGTTCATTGTTAACCTCCTTTCCTTCTGTGGCTTTGAGGGCTTGCCAACATTGGGGGCAATCGGATTTGTATAACTGCTGTTCTTCAAGCCCCCCAGTGTGAGGACAGGGTTCAGACATCCAGTTGAATATCCTCTCCCTCTCATCCTTCCGTATTAAGGGTTCAGCCTTATCTAGTTGGGCTTTGGCGATTACAGCAAATGACGAGTCCATTATTGGTTGGGTAAGAAAACCAATATAGCCAGCTTCCTTCAGCCTCAGCTTTGTTTCCTCCTCCGTCAGCACTAACTTATCTATGTCTATGCCCATATCTTACACCCCCAGTTTTAATTGCTCCGGCTGTAGTAGCTTCTCACCGGATAGTCTAATATCCCTCTTTCGCCTAGCGTCCTCTAGTAACCGCTTCTGTAAAGTTTCAAGGCACTCCTTAACCTCCGCCTGAGTCTCAGCGATGAAATAGCCCATCGGTGGTCTGACGGATGATAGAATCGGATGCCTCTGCTCTAGCAGGGACCGAATGGCCACTCTAATCCCCCTATCGTTTTTTAACTCTAGGCGCTTTGCCAATAGATGGCCTGGTATAGCGTGTTTATGTCCTAGCTTCAGCTGTCCAAGTACCCGCGCCTCAAACTCAGTCATCGCTACACCTCCTTGAACTGAATCCTCTTCCCCTTATCGCGCCATACATATCTGCCTATTGACCCCGGGTGCCGTTTAACCAATGCCTCAAATTTCTCCCTTTCAACTAGTGACCAGTAGCTCTTTAGACGTAGACTATTGAAGATTATCTTGCCACCCAGGAAAGCAGTTACATCAGATAGACCATGAGAGCCGGCAGACCGCACAGCATCCATGCCTTGAGATTCATACCACTTAACCACTCGCCTCTCGAAGTCAGCACCCCGTCTATAATTTGTCAACATTTCTCTTCTCCCTCGGCTCTGGATGACATCTTGAGCACATCCAGTCGTTACCCCGGAGCCACCATTCAGTCGACCCGCATACCCAGCAGGGGCGGTCGGGCTTGGGTGGTGTCAATTTCTCATTTTCCTTTTGCTTAGTGACCACAATGACCACTCCAACAACTATATTCTTCTGGGAATCCAAACTCATACTGGATACCCTTAGCGAATTTCCACAGAGGCTTACCGCCAAACAGCCCAAAGGTTTCTCTGTCCTGGGGACGTTTCTCATAAGATAACAACTCTAAGTCTACTGCTTTTTGTAATAGCTCTGGGTGGGTTAGCTTTAGCCAGTTCCATAAATTCCAGCGTTGGTAAGGGCAAATATAACAGGCACTCTTAATCGGGACAGGGAAACCATAGTCAGATATGATTCTACCGCAATCTGCCCCCGTTATACCCATTTCAATCAAAGGAAACTGCCTCCCAAGTTTGCCATATTGCCCCTTTACTCTCTTGGCTTCATCAGCAGAAAACCCCACCAGTATCTCGTCATCTATATTGACACTCTTTCTTAAGGGTCTAAGCTTGAACTTGTCAGTGCACCATCGAAATATCGGCGATGGTATCCTTCCTATCTTGATACAATATTCATATAGACCGCCAAGATGAGATGCTACAATCCTAAATGGGATGTTTCGTTCTTTGAATATCGGCTTAATGTAATTTTCCATATACCAATAAGTCTCAGGCTTCTCACAACCAGTATCAGCAAACACCGCTTCGTCAATCTCTAGCTCTCCCTTGGCAACCATAACAGCCATAGCTGTTGTCTGTAATCCGCCGCCGAAAGATAGAACCCGCTTCATCTCATCACCTCACACCTCGCCAGAATCAGCACCATAACGAGCCAAGTGGCCGTCAGGGCTAGTGTTGCCATTAGCTTAGGATATTTCACCATTCCCTCACTTCCGCCCCCCTGACAAACTGGGAAACAAGGGCATATCAGCCTTGCTCCACTGCGTTGCTATCGGTTTTATTCTATTTCGGTATCCTCGTATCCCGGATATCGTTAATTCCCGGCCGGCTATAAACTGATAGGAAATTGTCTCTTTCGTCTGTAAAGCTCCGAAGTCCTTTGCCTCAGAGCACTTAGTACAACGGCCCCTGTTCTTATCATCCAGATACCAGTGATGAATACACATTATCGCTTCACCATGTGGCTGTATCGCCCTTGATTGTTATAATCCCTCTCGCCCTTTCGCCCCCCGGTCTGTTTGTTCTTCAGGATACCCTCTATATACTTCCAGTTGCGCTTGCCGCGTAGGACTGCCTCTTTGATAGCATTCTTGATATCGTCTGCCGAGTATTGTTTGATGGCATCAGTCAGCGCCTCGGCTGCTACCTGTGAAATCTTCCCAATTTCTCCTTCATAGAGTAAAGCTATTTCAGCCATTACTTCTTTAGTAATAGGAAACTTACTACTACTACTATTATTATTTTCTTTACTATTTTCTTTAACTTTCTTTAGCAGGCGTGGATTCGTAACTGGGACTGGTGCCTTTTCCGACACCTGGGGAGGTGTCCTTTTTGACACCCCCTGTGTTGCCTGTTTAGACACCACCACTGTTGTCAATATAGACACCCCCTGCTCACCTAGGCAACCCCTGTCCCATTGGACAACCCTTGTATTGGTTGTATAGAGGTAGCCTTTCCCCTTCCCCAGGTCTTTACGCAGCAAAATCTTTTTTTCTACGAGGCCAGCTATTATCTTGAGGGCATATCTGCGGTTAGTATTGAGCGCCTTTGCCCACTCAGTAAGCGAGATTTCATCCCAGACTTTCCGCTTGTTCCCATTTACCCAGCCATAGGTTGAGCGCCATAAATAAAGAAGCACTCCCTTCTCCTCACCACTGAGGTGAGCCATTGCGAGTGCCTCCAATAAGAGATTGGCTACCGGGGTTGTACCGTCTTCGGGATCAGCCTTCCCTATTTTTCTATCACCTTTAGGCATTCTGTGTCCCTTTCTTTCAATTACAAGGGCGGCACAGCGTTTGTAGATTAGATAGTTCGGTCTTGCCACCTTTAGATTCTGGAATGATATGGTCAATAGAGAGGTAGCGGCGACGACCGCAGACTAGACAGGTGAAATTGTCGCGCTCCCAGACTGCCCACCTCAAAGCTGTGGATATCGAAGCCTTTTTATAAGATGAATAGTAAAAGGGATTTGGCTTCGCCCATTTGCATGATTCACAATTAAAGTAATACTCTGGCCCCGACCTATCCCTGGGGCATGGGTTATCGCATGGCAAAGTTTGGGGCATAATACCTTGCGCGATAAGCTTCATAACCGAAGCAGGGCGATATTTATATGACGTGGTTTTCCTTAGAGACCTATTCTTAACTTGCTCCAGAATAGAATGAGCTAGTCTAAGGTGAGGGTCAGAGCGATGTGGATTAGCCAATGACTACCTCGCATTCCTTTTTACTGAGGGATTATACCTTATACCCCCCGATATCTACTTGTCAAGTCTTTTCATTTATTCTCTGATAGTGCTTTCTTTCCCCTGGTTAATAATGCCCCACAGTGTCGGCAGAATCTATTGGTATACTTTGGGGCGATTATGCCACAACTTGGACAGGTAACATCGTCAGCGTCACACCGATTGTCGTAGGCTTCCCGGCATGAGGTGATGTCGGGGCAGTCAGTACAATCATTATGCTTATCAGCACACTCTTCTAGATTTGCCACAACAATATCAAGGGAAACCTCCTTAGATTCACCTCGCTTCATATATAAACATCCATCACGCTCGGTCACCACGCACCTCCTCGTTACTCAGTTTTATATATGCTTCGAACCAAGCTATCTGAACATTGAATGACCAGGAATCGTTAAGCGGCGGGAACGGTGGTAGCTTGGCCTCTACGGAGCTGTGTCGGTCGACAGTAGGCTTCGGCTTCCGTCCGTGGCGGATTGCCTTAACCCGCACCTTCTTGGGTCCACCCTTAGGTCCCGGCTTCACACCTGATTTAGCGGGCTTGATATCCCACTGTTTTGCTAGACCATAAAGTGTGGTCGAGCTTAAATGCCATCTTGCCCCTGTGGCCACGACACCGACAGACACTAAATCGCTTGTTATCCTGGCTCGATGCTTCTGAAGCCAATCGTGCTTTTCAGACCTGTCCATTATTGACCATTCCTCAGGGACAGGGGGAACCGTTACCTCGGACTCAGGAACGGCTGCCGCTACTGGAGCCGGCACCGGCTCAGGTTCCTGGCCCGGGGGTACAATCATAGTTAGGACGCCGTTGATTCGGCCCCGCTTGATGACCACTGGGGGTTCCTTCGGGTGAATGAGGTCGTATTGTTTCTTCTGCCCACAGAGCGTACAGACGCCCTTTTTACCGTTGCTGCTTATCTCTTCCCTGTGTTTACAAACTACCTCTTCAGCCATCATTCACCTCTCTTTTTCTTTTTCTTCTTCTTTAGTCAAGATTACGAAAAGGAAGGTCAGTACAATCCCAATAAGTGCACCGGTTATAGCACCTAAAGTAAATGGATTCATAAGCTCCATCAGCTTCCCTCCGGATGCTCAATGCCATGTTTATGAACAATATAATCCCAAAGGTCGTTCAAAGGAACCGATGAGCAAAGTCGCTTCTTCGGGTAATCCTGTTTTAGTAGATTGATAAACTCGTTGACTTCGCCCTGCCTCTTGTTGGAAGACTCTATCGTATATATAGAAACCCAGTCACCACCTTCGCCTATACTCGCCTTTACGCCTTTATAAGTCGCTTCTTTTATATGCTCGAACGGCCCAGATAATTCTCTATAGACTATCATTTCATCCTCAACATATCGGCTCCGGTCATCTTACCATCTATATTATACTTCGCATTTAGCGTGGCCACAAGGACCAGGGCTTGCTCCGCGGGTATCGGTATCCCTGGGCCATACTTATCATGCCGATGACATTCAGAGCATGCGATAAGACAGTTGCCGGCATTGTGGATGTTAAACCGCCTCTTGATGATGTGATGCCCCTGTAGGTTATATAGGCCACCGCACCCGGGAATCTCGCACTCACACCTAGCACGATGCTTGGCTAGATGACGGCCAAGAGCTTTCCATTCAAGATATATTTTTAATTGTTCAGGGCTAACAGGGTTTATCCTACCCCCAGCCCTGAGGGGTGTCTTGCCCCGGCGGAGCGGGGTTCGCTTGAGTGGCTTGCCGCGCTTCACTTCAAAACCTCACTAACTAGCTTCAGGGATTGCTTGTGCCATTTGAATATAGCTATCGCAGCCGAAACCTCATCATTCGTTATCTCGGGCAACTCCCCCTCAGTCACCTGATATATGTTTTGCTCCTCACAGAACTGGATGAAGGCTTGGATGGCTATACCACCCATCTTTAGCTGCCATTCACAGGGCTGACATAAATCCGCATCTGCGTTACAGTGAGGGGCATCCTTATGCTCCCACTCACAGCCTCCGCAGTCTTGGATTTCTATACCAGTCGCCAGCTTCTCTTTCAACTCCTCTACTGTCATACTCATTTTATACCCTCCCCGCAACCTTTATTTTATGATACTCCTGTATATGCTTTACCATATCAAGGGGTCTGAACCATTTGCGACAGTGGGGGCATTTCTTTTTCGGTGGCGGTGTCCAGCCTTCGCAAGTTATCTTCGTGCCACAATCAAAGGATATATATATACCGTCATAGTAATCTTGCCTTGTCCCGTAGCATAACTTACCGCAATAAGAGCACCAAGCCCTCATCCGCTTGATAGTATCAGGTTGGAAGATATGAAGCGTGGGCTCACTCATTCTATCCCCTCCTCCTTCCAAGGGAGGTAGAGGGCTCTCTGGTATGGATGCTCACGATACCTCTCCTTAATCTCCCTCACTACCCTCTCCATTCTCTCCTTGAACTCCTCTACTGTCATAGATTTAGTCATTTAGAACCTCCTTTACAGACTTGAAGTGATGAATTTCTGTTTCCAAGCTGGTTGTTTTACTTACCTGATAGATGTTGTTCTCCTTACAAAACTCCAGGAAGGCTTTGAAGTCTTTGTCTTGCTGGGCTTTGGCTACTTCAAAAAAGAATGGGGAGAAATCATCAAACATATCCTTTATACCAGCCTTGCTCAAGGGTGGCGCCGATGCGAATGAGTTATAGGCCCTCCACATTTGCCCCACCCTTTTATCTGTCAGCCGTGCCTTCTCTTTTAACGCCTCTAGTGTCATACTCACTTACCTCCGTTCAGATAATGAACTCTCTCTGCTGCACTTTCCTTTGTATCGTGGTCGCTTTCAGGCTGGAATTGCCCATCGGGTGAGTAGAATCCCACAGTCCATAAATACTTCTCGCTTTTTATATAGACATACATACTCATTACCTCCTTTCACTGATTGCCCCTGTGGGTGTGTTTTATTAAGTGCTCCTCTATTTCATTTAATCGTTGAAGTAGATTTCTGATAAAAGCCAATCCTTGTTCCACTATTCGCTTTTCGCTATCAGAATCGGAGTCCTCAAATATAATCTCCTTGGTGTTTCCTTGGTCGTTAAATATCATACTCATTACCTCCTTAGTTTTTTAGTGCTGACGCTATGACCAGCTCATATATATAGTCAATCCTTACTGGTGGCATCAGGCATATCATATAGAAGCCGGCTAGTCTATTGCGCTTTGTTGCTAGTCTTGTTAGTTTCCTCATTGCCTAACCCTCCTTATTTAGTTCCTTCCGATTTATCGTAGGCTTCCCTCGCCTTATAGTAGGCTTTCCACGCCTTATAGTAGGCTTCCCTCGCCTTATAGTAGGCTTCCAACGCCTTACCGTAGGCTTCCAACGCCTTAGCGTAGACTCTCCACACTTCCTCTAGTCTTTGTCTTAGTTTCATCTGTCTAACCTCCTGTTTATTACTAGCTGTTTAGTCTTATTCATTGGTTGCCTTTTTCCCTACATAGGCTTTAGTTCTAACTCAATGGTAAACCCGTGCCTAAGATAAACATAGTCGGTGGGATACATTATTACCCGTATAGACTCCAATCGCATTTTAGAATGTTCTCTTAATTCCCCAGCGATTTTCTCAAACAGTTCGGGTAGTTTATCCCCGTCCAAATCACTGCGTATAATTGTTCCACCAACATTTTCCTTAAACATTCCTGCCTCCTTTATTATTTACTTTTGCCACTTGGTATTCCTTAATCTACAATTATTGTCTAGTGGAGCAAGGCACTCACTATGAGGCATATTGTCGCCCTTGGCATATTGGCAATTAGCTTGTGCGCTCCATTTTAATTGGCATCTAGGTTTCTTAATGGCCATTGTCTAACCCTCCTTATATAGTATTAGTCCCCACAGAATGGGCAACAACCGCATTCTTTGGAATGTTCAATATGCTTGGCGTAATCCCAGGGGTATTCAGCGATTGATTCTCTAAAGTAGTGTTGGAGCGCATAAACCACCTCTTGTAAGTTTTTCGCCCGTGCTGTTTTCCCCGTGCCAACTGAAATCTTATATCCTTGACCACCATAGCTTTCTACTTTAAACATCTCCGTACCTCCTTAGTCTTGATACACTCAATATAATGATATTTACCCACTAATACTGTTAGCCTCGCAGAACTGGATGAAGGCTTTGAAGTCTTTGTCTTGCTGGGCTTTAGTTGCTGTATCAAATATATGTCGTTCTGATTTTGTCAATTTCTTGGCATCATACCCTACTGCGAAAGGAGTCAGCAACCTACTCTCTGAAGCCTTTGCCTCATACCCATCAGGATTATCAGGTGTCTTGGGGAATAGCTGACATATCTCCTCGGCAATATCCTGAGAAGCACCCTTACCTAATTCCTCACTAAAGTAGTGCTCTATTATCTTCTTTACTGCTTCAATCATAGCTGCTCTATCTCCGAGTGCTGTTATTTATTGGCTGTCTTTTATTGAATCCACTTCACTTTCCCATGCCTCGGCAGGAGTGTCGCCATCTTCAAATGACTCTGGGTAATGCCCATCGTGCCGAGTAACACAAAGTATCTCTTGGCATCTTGTCTCTGCGTGAATCCGATTATCTTGAGAAATCAAAGCTATAGTGCTTAACGCCCATCCTGCATAACCCTCTTTTGCCATTTCCCAACTCCTTGCTAGATTGTATGAGTAGTTAACATCTATAAGGTAATTTTACATCTGGGAAGAAATATCTAGCATCCTTCTCACTCATCTTACACCCATGGTGTGAACACCACTCAGCGGCTATTTCCTCAGACATCATGTGGTCTACTCCACTGGCATAGACAGCCCAATCTCTCCCCTCATTGATAGCGGCAATAATAATCATAGCCGTCCAGTTGGAATTGAAGTATCTTGCAACCCTTATCTCTCTGTTTCCCACATTCTTACTCCTTTCTGTTTACTCGCGGAGCCGGTGAAGCCCTTTGGTGGGGATGCCCCACCAGCCCCGCTACTCTTTTACACCCCTTCGAGCTTCGGTCCTACCCTCTCGCGGGTATTCACGCCCTACTACTTCCCGGGCTGGATTAGAGTCAACAAATTCTGATACGCTGTATCAAAGTTTTTAATTTCGCTTATATCAGCAAGGCTAAGTATTTCAAGGACATCGGAGCGTGTTTTATTGAGTGGTGGTTTAGCACAGGCTGTCAGAAACTCGCCGGCATTGGCAAACTTTGTGGCACCCGAGGCCGCGCTTTGAAAAAGCTTCTCAAAATCCTCTTCCGCGCTCCCTGATTTCTTCCCTGCCGGTTCGTGCTTCTTGGCTTGCTTTTTTCCCGGAGTTCCGTTTCTACCTTTGAAGACATCAATCCCTATCTCTAAATAAGAAGCGCTCTTTGACATCAAGTCGGTAACAGCGGACTTATAGCCGTCGGCTGGTTCAGTGCCCTTTCCTGTCTTCCCATGCCCGCCATATTGGTCGGGTGTCCGCAATTCAAATTCTGGTAGGTAGATACATCCCACCACAACCACATAATCGGTGTCATCACTAACTATGGTGTGCTCTATAGTCCACCCACATATCCCGAAGACATCATTCAATCGCTCCATAACATAGGCGGCCTTGATAGTGCTGAGATATGTCTTGGTCGGGTGCGGAGTAATAGCCTCTGGGGGGAATGGTACCCGCAGTTTCTCTTTGATTTCATCCGTGATTTTCTTCTCGGTCATTTCTCATTCTCCTTTTTTAGTCGTTACTCTTAACGATGGTTTTTCCCATACTCTGATACCAGGGATGTCCCCACCTGCTCTTATCACTTTGCCAACAAGCATAGAGTTGATTTCCTTGTACCTTTCTGGTACTTGATTGAAGTCCTCCACTTCCCACTTCTTATTCATCACCATCCCAGAAGTCCCCAGGTCGCCGTGAACCCTCATTGAAACCTCAACAGGTATCTCTACAGGGGCTTCAGTCTGTTCAGACACTAGCTCACCTGTTGCTTCCCTTACCTCTTTAGCCTTAGCGTCTGCTATTCGTTGGGCTTCGGCTGCCTCAATAGTCTGCTGCCTCAAACGTTCCTGCTCGGTCTTATAAGCAATAACCTTATCCCGGACTGCCTTATCCGCTTCAAGTAAGGGTTCGCTTATTAGCTTAAAGGCATCATTAACTGAATTGATATAGACCTTATGTGGGAAGATAAACTCTTTGCGCTTTATCTCAAGGTCTTTTTTGAGATTACTGATAATACTGAGGTCGTTGGTAGCCAACTTCGCTTCTTCTGGTGTCTTCACTACCATAGCCAGGGCATAGTCCCTTACCTTTAAGATTTCCACCTGAAGTTTCTGAACCTCAGTGTCTTGGTTCGGTGCTACTGCCACGATTGCTGTCTGCTTATCTACCATTATAAGTCTCCCTTCTGTCTTTAATGCTTGCTATCATCACTTCATCCCCCTAGCCAAGACGACAAGAGGCAAGAATGGATTGGGTTCCCTTTTTTCATCGAGTTTGTTCAAGTCGACCCATATAGCTGCCCAATAGCCAAACATCATAAACTTATATCTGCCCAGGGCATCTATGGCTTTATGCCTTGCCTCACACTTTGCTTCACTTATTGTCTTTTTCATCACTTACCTCCCCTGCTTTGGGCATTTTCCTTTATCAGCCATTGGTAATTTCTCCTAGATTGATTATTTCTCTAGCTACTACACTCTTACCATAGCAAGAATCCTTTGACGACATATCAGTGGCCACCACTTTTCTAAATCTTACCTTGATGGCGACTATTCCTATGGAGCCCTTTCTATTGCTACAGCTTGCAAGTATCTTTCCCTTATTAAGTGATATGTGGAAGCCGGCAGGATAGATTCTATTTGAGCCATAACCCATACTAATATCCTCTGTGTTCTTGTCCTTTATCCACCGATTAAGAGGATATTCAACTGTCCCAGACTTTGGTCCATAATCCCAACAAAAGAACTTCCCATTACGCTTTTTGAGTGCCGTCTTGTAACCAACTCTATACTTCTTCTCTGGTTTAGTGTCAATATAAATCAGACACATAATTTACCTCCCCAGGGGGAGCCGATGCTTTTTATTCACTTTCGACTCCCTCTGAATTTTGTCTGTCCCACCTTGTAAAGCAAGCCAGCCAACTCTATCTTGCCTGCTTTGGATATTTTTATAACTCGGCATTTTCTGTTGATATTAAGGTCATCGTCTATAAGGGTGACAATATCGCCTCTTTTTAATTTGAGCAAAGTATTTTCGGGATTATTCACTTTCGGCCCCCTCCCACGATTTCTTCATGTCCTCAAGGTATTTTACTAAATGACTAACATGGACCCGGTCGGGGCGACAGAGGCTGCCGAGTCCCCCACCCCCGATGACGATTGTGTAGTACATATCGTTCGGGCAAATAAGCCCCTTGCAGACATCGCATCGGTGATACTTCCTGGAGCGTCTGAGGTCGGCTATAAAACCATATCTGAGTACCTGTTTAGCTGGTGCTTCCATTACCATTTTTACCTCCCCGCCTTTTTAGCCAGTCTAGTCAATTCCCGTAGGGCAAGCTGGCTGGGCCGGCGCTCCCCTGTCTCCCATCGAGTTATAGTTTTGATATCAACACCAAGGCTCAAAGCAAGTTCACCCTGCGTCATCTTGAGCCTTTTCCTTAGTTGTTTTATCTCCTGTTTTCCCCACTTCATATTGAAACTCCTACTCTTTGATACTTAACAACTCAATAGAACGCCAGCTCATTTTCACCACAGCCTCCTCATATAGCAAACTATCCTTCCGTAGCTGTGTAACTGGCTATTCAATTAGTAAGGTTCTAACTAGCTTACTACTGCCCATCAGCCATTGAAGGGCAGTGTGTAAATCAGCTAACCGGTAACTCATTAGCATTGTCTAGATAGAGTGTATCAAGGTAGCCTGAGTTCTGGGCAATAACTCTTTCTTGTTCTATTGCAGCTCCTGGGCAGCTAAATGGGCTTCTTACTACACCGCCCTCCCATAATTCCTCAATTGCCCAAGTTCCATATGGTTTATTCTCCGTTACTTTATAATGATGCTCAGTCATTGTCTAACCCTCCTATTTAGTGCCTTCCGCTATTCGTTCTTCCCACGCCTTATTGTAGGCTTTCGACGCCTTACTGTAGACTCCCGACGCCTTATAGTAGGCATCCCTCGCCTTATCGTAGGCTTCCCCCGCCTTATCGTAGACTCCCCACGCCTTATCGTAGACTCCCTCCGCCTTATCGTAGGCTTCCAACGTCTTATCGTATACTTCCCTCGCTTCCTCTAGTGTCTGCTCTAGTTTCATCGCCTAACACTCCTACTCTTTGATAAATTAAATATACCATATGTCTAGGACATTTGTCAATCAAATTTAGGACAATTCGTAGTTATTTTTCAAAACTAGTTTTACCCCCATATAACGCAAAGAACAGGGGGACGAAAAATCGCCCCCCTATGTATCTTTATAGTAGTAGTAGTCTAAGCCCTCAGATTCAAGCCCTGGTGCGGCTCACCATAGCCCTATGCCTGACTTGCCCACTAAGGAACTGATAGTAATTAGGACACCAATAATAATCCAGGTCCGGCGACTGATATTGTTGATTCGCTTGTCATGCGTCTTCACCAAACCTACAAGCCCTCTGTCGTCTGTCCCTGGAACGCCGAGTATAACTGTATGGATTTGGTTTATCTTTTCCTCTTGGGTTAAATTATTGCTCATAGTAGCACCCTCGCTTACATCATTATGAATCTGAGTTGGCTGCCCTGCCATTCTTCCAAACTAGACTTACGAACATCGGTCTGAGGCTCTAACCACCACGCATCGCCGTTCTGGTCGATGAAGACCATCAACGCGTGTTTGCCTGTCCAGACGAATCCTTTGGTCAAGTTGTTCCAGCCGGGGATACTGAACTGCCCCATAAGCCTGAAGGTATAATCTGAGCATCGATACTTGTGAAGACTGTAGGCAAAATGATTAGTATTGTCCAGCTCCACAAACTTATCGATGTCCTCCATATCAGGCATCTGGTAGAAATCACGGGATAAGTAAATAGGCACTCCAGGGAACTTCCTGATCAGGATTGCGTATAATTGAGCCATAGTAATCTCACGCCTTATTCTCGGCTCGAATGGCGGCGCCACCACGGCTTGCTCAGTCGCTTGGTTACAAATTTCGCAACATATCTTCCTGATTATTTCTGGGAACATATTAGTGCCTTGCGTCTACAACGCCTTGAACCCCAATGTAAATCAAGAACGGGCTCAAGATGGCCATAATCGCTTCTGGCTCAAGTGCCCAGCCGTAGTGGGTATTAAGGGCTACGACTACCGCCGCGACCACTGCCACCCAAAACTTCCTTGACTGCCACCATTTCTTGTTCATTACTGTCTCCTCCTTTTTTAACTGAATCTCCTTGACATATCAGCCAGGTAATCGCTGATGGTATCGACTTTGGTGCTGAGTACCACTATCATTTTCTCCGGGTATAATAGGTCGGGGTGAGTGATAGACACCACCCGGACCGATACATCGATGCCCAATTCCTCGTCAATCACCGTTATGATAGAGCCTAGCTGTAGAGCATCGAAGCTGAAATCGAAGTCGGCATTATGAACCAAGTCGAGAGTGTCTATCTTGTAGGAGATTGGCGCCTCTTTTATTTCGTCCATTAGGAGCCGAGCGGCCACAAGCATCGAACTAACATAAGCCTCGTACTTATTGGTCAAGACCTTTGAGATGACATCAGGGATTTTATCCCAGGCGATGATGTAATCGGCGTGAGTATATGAAACTTTGTAGTCCTTGCCACCATCATAATCGCCTATAGCGCAACGGAGTATATGCTCGTCTGCCCCCTGGTGCCACACTCCAGTTTCATCAGCAGTATCGTCGAATACCTTTACCTCGAATATCATTGGGAAGGCACGAAAAGATTCTGTATTGAAAAAAGAGAAGCGTACTTTAGAAACATCCTCCTGGCCATAACTTACTTCAAACCATTCTGCGATGAGGAAGTCTGATTCGTAAGCATCGTGATAAGCTCCGGTATAGAAAATTTCAATCTTGACTTTGCTTACCGTTTCAGGCGCAGTTCTTTTCATTAGTTTACATTTCAGCTTTGAAGATGTCGTCTCTGGTAGAGTCAATTCAAATGTTGTAGTCCAGCCATCAAATATAATATCGTATTTCGTTACTGTTTCGTCATTATTATCATACGCGTTTGTAGGATTTTCCCAATCACCGTCAGCATTATGGCCAGTAGGAGACACCCAAATTTCACCGCTAGAAACATCTAAGCCACTCGGTAAAGCATCGCCCAGGCCAGTCCAACCGAGATAACAAGCATACTGCGCAACTAGAGTCAGGTAGCCATAAGAGGCATCGCTACTTTTGGCGGCCGTTTCGTCTGTGATATCTATATCTGATAATTTATTATCTCCGCTGCCGAGGGGGAATAGTCGGGTGCAAAGTTCGCTATACTTCGTTTCCTTAATAATACCCTTGAGGTTCTTCCTGTAGCGTATCTGCTGCCCGGTATCGACACCAATGTCATCTAGCCACTGTAATGCTCGATTATTGTCTACTGAGAGATACCCACCGACACTATTATGAAGGGTAAACAGCGCAGACAAGAGGCTATCGTTCTCAATCGCCAGCGCCCGGCTTTCAGGATTGTCTATCGTTCCTATGGTGACTTGGGTAGTCTTCCGCTGGAAGGCCAACAAAGCGGTTACTATATTGGTGATGGTATCATAATCATCGTAGGCATCGACTACCTCATCGGCGAGCTGGGACATAAGGCCGTCGGCTTCTATTTCTGCGACTATCATACTCTTATATCCTTCCGCTTGGATAACAGGAATTTATACAGCAACGCGCCTGTTTTATAATTCCGCAACCAAAGTTCGTTAGCGGAGATAACAAAGGCTAGTTTGCTATCATCTGAAGGCAGTTTGAAATTAAGCATAGGCGGCCGATTTACTTCTTCTACTAAGCCTATTTGGAATGCATTATGAAGAATAGCGAGCAAATCGCCCGAGCTGTTCCTGGCCTCAAGGATAAATCCCAGAGCCTCCGCGGGTTGAACTATATACTCAAACTCAAGCAATAAGGCATCGCCCGTTTCCAATAACAGGACATCGATGCCTCTCTCTAGTTCTAGCCTTGACATTAAGCTATTCCCTTCACTGTGGCTATGTTTGCTACCTCAACACCCATTATCTTAGCTGGATTAGTGACTCCGCTTATCTTGCCTGTCCAGCCCGCTGCTGGGGGTGCTATAAAACCAACCAATCCCCAATAGGCATCCCGCACAGTTGGTGAGCTTAGAGGAACGCACATCAATCCCAAATAGTTGTCATTGGCAACGGTATCTGTGAGTGCCGCAGAGTTGCCCGTAGTATCGGTATCATGGATGTGGACTGTAACATTACCACTTGCGCCAGCTACACGAACCGTAAAATCATACGAGTTACCAGCTCCTGGTGAGCCAGATAATAGCATATAGAGATTCTT
>SDBV01001111.1_pt1 | contig 39994 bp, 38 predicted proteins | sample 2277081 | NCBI WGS metagenome assembly SDBV01 (sample SAMN10402039, study PRJNA504765) | marine sediment metagenome | isolation source: marine sediment core GS10_PC15, 223 cmbsf | place: Arctic Ocean: Southern Knipovich Ridge | collected 2010
CACCGAAATTTGTTTTCATGGGGCAGGTTGCTATAAATTTTTAAGTTGAAAATATTATCGCATTAATATTTAATATAAATTTGTTTAATATTCGTATATTCAACCCTCCTTTTTAATACGAAATACAATAATCTTTTTCTCCTCGATGTAAACACAGTGCGAAACATTGAGTTCTGTGCATGTCCCTTCGGGGCCCACCCCAGTACAAGGTGAAATTTTTAATTAAAATTAAAAGGAGGGTGTAAAATATGTCTAATATAATTTAAAAGGTTCGTTCTTTAATGGGTCTTTTTTTGCTTTTACTAAAAGCGTTTTTTAGGTTTGATGAGAAGATAACTGTTTTTTTGCTATATCCATTAACAATCGTAAAGCACTGTTAACAGATTGCTCATCTTTGTAAAAATCTGCAATATCAGGATCCAGATGAAAAATATTTGTACCGTTCTTAAATTTTTCAGCATATTTTCCTTTACCCAGACTCTTCAGTTTTGAAAAATTATATTCATCTCTCATATTTTATTAACCATTTTCATAAAACTTTTGCTCATGCTTTGTAGCTTTTCGAGCGCTTATAATTCTAAGTATATCATTTTTTTCAGTAAATGCAACTACTAATATATTACCTAATTCTGAAAGACCAGTTGTAATAAATCTATGTTCTGAAATAGAATGATCAGGATCAATAAAAGTATCAGAAAGTGGATCTGCAAAAATAGTGGCAGCTTCTTGGAAAGTAACTTTATGTTTCTTGATATTGGAGTCTGCCTTTTTTTATCCCATTCAAAATTTAGCATAATTTTATATTTTGTTTAACTAATTATTTCAAAATGACATAATAAAATAAATAACATAATTTTACAATAATAATATTCCTGATTTGTCAATCTTAATCGAGAGCTAATTGATGGAAGGCCTGCTGACAAGTACTGGAAGTAGTAGAATTCTTATAAAAATTGTGGAACAAATTAAAAATAGTTTACTCATTATATCAAGTTAAAGAAATCTCTTTTTCCGGAAGAATAGTACCGGAAATGGATGTTGATAATTTCATAGAAATATTTATAATTAGAATCACCGAGATCACCGAAGGCACCTAATTTTGAAAAGAAGGAGTACGGCCAACTGAAGCCAACGATAAAATTCCCAGGGAAACCGATTATCTCTCTTTCTTTCTTCCTGCCTTACTTATAAATTTATTAATATAGTTTTGTTAGAAATCATAACTTTATTACAGGAATAGAAAGGCAACATAAAGTTTCTATAACTATATACTTTTATATCATCTGCGGCTATCAGCGACATCAGCAGTAAATAGTTTTCACACAGTCTGCTTGTAAGCTTGGTTTAAATTATTTCTTTAAAGCTCCTTATCAGATTCTTCAAATTCCATTATTTTCTTCAATTCAAGGGAATGCCTTATAAATTCATTTAAGTCCATTTTTTTTAAGTAAATAAAAGCATGTGTAGCCCTTAATTTGGGATGATCACTTTTAAAAAAGAATTCTTCGCCAAGACAAGATTTAATATCTCTATACTGTTCTACCATAATCTTCTGTGCTAATTTGGAAAAAGGCCCGTCATATTCATAACTGGGAAAGGATGCATTTTTTTGTGAACCGAAACAATTATAAAAAATATTGTTTAATACTGTTAATGAATTAAGCGAAGAAGGAATAAAAGTATTAACTTCTGCAGGATGGAACCTGTACCACACATTTCTATAACCCCATATTTCGATGTTTTTATTTCCGGATTCTTTTTCGTATATTTTTAATGCTTCTGTTACAGCTTGTAAAACTTTGTAATGGCTGTTCGGGCCGCTGCCTTCCGGATCTAATGCAACAGTTATAACATCCGGATTGGTTTTTCTTAAAAGATTTAGAACAGGAACAATATCAGACTCCATTCCTGGTTTTTTAGTAAAAACATCTCCTGTGTAAAATCCTAACTGTGCATGAAAAACATTCGATGTTTCAAATCCAAAATATCCCCAAACACATTCGGCTTCCCATTCTCTTATTTTGCTTTTTAAGTTCTGTACATCTTCTATATCTTTCTGGCCTGGATATTGATTTTCAAAGTATTCAAGTAATGCTTCAATTTTCTTTATGATTTGTTCTATTTTATCAATATTAAATAAAGAAATTAGTATTCTTATCATTCTTCGGGATACAGCATCCTGCTTTGTTTCTTCGGAATTGGATGCAACGCCATTTAGAAAATGATAAATATCATCATTTTTATTTGCTATATTCTCTTTATTAAAATATCCTATATTAAATAATTTTATTAAGGGTATAGTATTAATAAAGTTAATTAATTTTTCCAGTAAATGTACAACATAACTATTTGTTACAGAAGTAAATCCGCCTGTCATGTAAGATAGATAATGTATATTACTGGGCTCCCTTATTAAATGAATAATATAAGGCATATAACTTAAAATCTCATCATCATGATGCGGGGATGTGTGAAGTATGGTTTTATTCTTTATCTTCATTAGGCCGTTTTGAATATTGCTTTCCATAAACTTCAGCATATCATTTTTTAATTCAATAAATGTTTTCCCGGTTTTTTGTTGTATTATGTAATTAAATCTATCCTTAGAAAAATCATTGTCATTCATATCTTCTATTGGATTACTGCTATTAATCACATAATCTATAATATTTTTTCTTATGTCAAAATCTGTCAAACTTTTTTTCTTAGTAAGCTTAACATAATTTCTTTCCAGTAAGTTTTTACTTGCTCCATCTGTAATATAAAAACGGGTATTTGCTCTTTTTTGCAATACTGTTGCCGGATAAACAATTGTAGGTTCTGATTCAATGGATTTTTGCACAATATTAGATTTTGCATCACCAGCTGCTATTATTATTGCTGTTACATCGTCCCTGTATATTATTGTACTTAAGCCTATGGTAATAACCAACCTGTTTCTACTTATTTCCATGCCTCCTAAATCCGAGGCAGCCGCAGCCGCAGTTTCATAATTAATAGGAATAAGACGGGTAGTGGAAAAAAAATCAGAACCGCTTATATTAAAACCAATATGTCCGTCCGGCCCGATACCTCCAAGAAAAAAACCGATTCCCCCCAATTTTCTAATCTTATCTTCATAATCCATGCAAAATCTATCTACTTTAATAATCATCTGCTTTTGCAGTTCTTCAAGTTTTGTTTTTGGATGCCTAATCCTAAGAGTAAGATCGACAGCATTTTCCGGGAATACATTAAAAATTGTGTATCCTTCGGGAAGATTTAGATTTGTAGTATTTATTAGCATTGCCCTTTTTTTATCAAAACCGAATCCATCTATATAGTATTTATTAATATAATAATTAAAACTGTTATGATGTTTAGGATTTATAGGAAAGAATTCATCTATTTGAACAAAATGCAGGTTTTTTAAATCTGGAACAATTTTCGGGTCTATGTCATAGGATTCTAATTCCTTTTGTATATTATCATTTGTCCAATTAGATATATAATAATTAAACCATTTTATAAAGTATTCCGGAGTTTTTCCTGTAGGCAATGAAACAACTCCATCCGGATTTATTTGAATCCACTCAATAAACCGCAGGGCTGTAAATTTTCCAAGCATCTGAAAATTTTCGAGAATTACTGTAACAATCTTTTCTGTAGGAGAATATTTTGGCTTAAAACCGGATAGTTCGATTATTTTCTTTTCTATTTTAGATTCTGTATTATATTTCATGATAGCTTTAGGCTCCTGTAATAAAAGCTGATTTATATTTATTTTATATTAGAACATTTTCTTTTTGTTTACAATATAATATTGTATTTTAGTTGTTTGTGTAAATAAACTAAGTGTCTAATTTTTCAATTAGACACTTAGTTTATTTACAAGGCTAATGAAGATTTTCTTCATTACTTTTAGTTCCCCTTACGAAATTAAAAAAGAAGGCATGAGTACTCCCTGCAGAATAAATGGAAAATATTTCAATAATTAAAGAATTATATTAGTTTTTCTGATATATTACACTATTATACTTGTATAATTAGTAAAATTTGTGAGAAAGTGGAATCGTAAAAGTTACTTGTAAATTATTTTACGCAACATTTAATAAATTTAATATTAGGGGTCAACATGAATATTTTATGGGAGAAGAGTTATATGAAGAAAATTGAAATTATGGATAATTATAAAAATCAGGACAATTTCAGAAAGGAATTTATTTCTCTGTTAGTAAAATATAATGTAGAAATTGAAGATTTTTATCCGGCAGATCCTTTAACAGATAAAGAGCCGGGCTCAGATATCCGATTTCAAGCTAGGGATATTGATATTTCTCTTAATGGCCTATTAGTTTTTTATTTAAAAAATAAATCATAGGTTATAACTTATGATTTATTTTTTAAATTTAATCTCTCAATTAAAAATATTCCTTTTAATTTCATAAATTACCTTAATATATCTCCTAAAGTTAACCGAAAATTGATACAGGAGTATAAACTTAAAATGAATTCACAGAATAAAATTTTAAATTTAAAGTCTAGTATCAAGGATGAAATTAACCTTTTTGACAGTTTTTTAAAGCTTGAAGAAAGTTTAAACGCCAGTGTAAAGGACAAAAACTGGGAAAGTGTAAATCAGTTACTTGCAAATTTAAATAATATATCCGTAAAAGTTGAAAAAACAGAGCATAAACGACATGATGTATATAAAAATCTCTGTCAGGAGTTCAAAATAAAAAAAAATACAAGTTTTAAGAATTTTATAAGCCATGTTCCGGATAAAGACAAAGATGAATTAAATATACTTCAGATAGAACTTAAAAAAACAACAAAAAAAGTTAAAAAACAATCAATTGGAATGAGTTCCCACTTTAAATATATGTGTGGAACAATTAACCAGCTTTTAGGAGAGATTTTTCCTTATAGAAAAGGAAAAATATATTCAAGACAGGGTAAGGCATCAGAAGTAAGTTCAGGTCCTGTTGTAATAAATAAAAGACTTTAGGAGTAGAATATGCCATCAACCTTTTCAGGAATAGAAATTGGAAAAAGAAGCCTGTTTGCTCATACTCAGAGCCTTTATACAGTAGGGCATAATATAAGTAATGCTGATGTGGATGGGTACAGCAGGCAGCGGGTCGAGCTTAAAGCAATGGACCCTATTTATATGCCGCAGTTAAACCGCGAGGAAACACCAGGCCAGTTAGGGCAGGGTGTTATAGTGGACAATGTTACCAGAATAAAAGATATGCTTTTAGAAAGCAGAATAGTTGAAGAAACCAACGCAGAAGGTTACTGGAGTACCAGAGACAATTATATAGGAATGCTTGAACAAATTTACTTAGAACCTACAGAACTTTCTGTTCGTTCTTTAATGGATCAATTCTGGCTTGCATGGCAGGAATTATCAATTGAGCCGGAAGAGGCTGCAACACGCAAAGTAGTGTTAGAAAGAGGAAATACATTATTAAACGGTATTCACGACCAGTATCAGAGATTAAAAACCACACGAACTATGTTAAATGATGATGTAATTGCAACAGTATATAAAGCAAATGTGCTAATTAAGAATATTGCAGATTTAAATGAACAAATTGTTAAAGTTCAGGCCATGGGAGATAACCCAAACGACCTTATGGATAGACGGGACCTGTTAGTAAATGATCTCTCTTCACTTATTGATATTACTATAAGTGAAAAAGACCCGGATGAGTTTACTGTATATACCGGCGGTATGCATATTATTCAGGGAAGAAATTATAATCTCTTTGAAAATGTTTTTAATCCGAATAATGAAGGTTATGCAGATGTCGTTTGGGCCGGTACAGACAATCAGGTAAATATTCGGGGCGGTCAGCTTCTTGCGCTGCTGGAACTGCGAGACGGAGATGTGCGTTCGGAAATTCAAAAACTTGATCTTATGGCTATCAACTTTGTAGACCTTGTTAATGAGGTACATAGTAATGCTTATGATTTATCCGGAGAAACAGGAATCAATTTCTTTAATGAAATTCCTTTTGTAATAAATAATATTGGTAATTATGACAGAAACGGAGATGGACAGTTTGATTCAACTTATCTTTTTCGTGTATCCGGAACTAATGGGTTAAATTCAAAAGATCAAATAGGATTAAGTGGAGTACTAACCTTACCTGGCCCTATAGAAGCTGTTAATATAGAGTATTTTCCTACAGACACGGTAGATGACTTAATTAACAGGTTAAATCATTCCGGTGCGGAGGTTGTTGCATGGTTAAACAGAGATGGGATGCTTTCTATAAAAGGTATTCCTGTTGCAGGTACTAATAATCCGGACTTTGTAATTAGGAGTCTGGAAGATTCCGGCCAGTTTCTTGTAGGTTATGCAGGACTGCTGGAACAATCCGGCCCGGACGGAGCATTTAATTGGGCACAGGCAGACCAGATTAATCAGTTCGTGACGGAAAACTTTACAGTAGCTCCGTTACCTCATCCATCTTCATGGGTAGAGATAAACGATGTAATTTTAAAAGATCCTGGTAAAATAGCTGCTTCTTTTGAACCAGGTGGAAGCTCTCCGGGAGATGGTTCAGCAGCACTTGCAATTGCACAGCTGCGGACAAAACCTGTTATGGTCGGTGATAATTACAGTTTTGATGATTTTTTTGCTAAAGTAGTTGCAGATATTGGTGGAAAAGGTGAACAAGCAGAAATTGAAATACAAACAATAACAAAAGTCCTTATGGATTTAAATCAATTAAAAGCATCAATCTCCGGAGTAAATATAGATGAAGAACTGGCAAATGTAATCAAGTTTCAGCATGGATATAATGCAGCTGCACGGTTTATCTCAGAAGTAGATAAAATGCTTGATGTAATAATTAACAGGATGGGGGTATAAGCCGGTATGTATAGAATAAGTACTTTTATGACAAATGATAATATGAGGTATCATCTTAGTAACAGGGAATGGGAGTTAAGCCAGTTAAATGATAAGATTGGAAATAATACCAGAATCATCAGGCTTCGGGATGATCCTATTGCAGCAGCCCATTCGGTGAGATTTCAATCTGAAATTACAAGAATGGAGAGGTTCAGCCAAAATATAGAAAGAACAAAAGGTCGGATGGATATAGCCTACGGCCATTTCATGTCTGCTGTAGATGTTATGCAGAGGATTAATGAAATCGCAGTACAAGGGGCTAATGGAATATACAGCCAGGAACAGCTTGCGGATATGGGTATGGAAGTAGATCAGCTTCTTGCTCAGCTTATAGAGATCGGTAATACAAAAAAAGAAGACGGCCTTTCGCTTTTTGCAGGTGTTGCTAATTATAATGATGCTTTTAGAGTGCTAAAAGGGCCAATTAATGGTTCAGATAGCGAAAAAATAGTTTCTGTTGATTATACCGGAGATAATGGACAGAACCTTGTGGAAATATCAAGAGACGATCTTATTCCCGGTAATTTGCCTGGAAATATGATTTTCTGGGCAGAGAATCAACAGATATACTCCAATACAGAAGCATCAAATTACAGAGTGCAGGAAGATTCAATTATCAGAATTGATGATGTGAATATTAATTTGAACGAGGGAGATAATGTTTATGCAATTATTAATAAGATAAAAGATTCTCCTGCTCCAGTTACAGCAAGGCTTGATCCGGTTAAGAATTCACTTGTAATAGAAAGTACAACACCACATCAAATCTGGGTACAGGATACTGGAAACGGAACAGTACTGTCAGAACTCGGAATAACACAGACTGGAAATAATACACCTCCGTTTAATATTTCAGATTCCGCTCGTGTATATGGTGGTTCTGTATTTGATATGGTAATTAACTTAAGGGACAGTTTATATGCCGGAGATACAGAACAGATTGGCGGTTCTGCAATGGGCGGTATAGCAACTGCATTAAACAGTATAATTTCTACGTATTCAGAAATTAGTACTCTTGTTTCCAGACTTGATAAAACAGGCGACAGAGTTAATTACTTAATTCCGGAATTAATAAACTTAAATTCACAGGAAATAGACCTTGATATTACAGAAGCAATAACTGAATTAAAAATGCTTGAATTTGCTCATCAAGCTACATTATCTGCTACTGCCAAATTATTAAGGCCGAGTTTACTTGACTTTTTAAGGTAAAAGAGATGATAATTTAATAAAGCGATAAAATAATGTATAAAAAATTAATAATGAAAAAACATTTTTTTTGGAGAGAAATTAGATGAGAATTAATACCAAGCCTTATGGCCAGATTGAAGTGCATGAAAAACAAAAAATATTTTTTCCTTATGGGATTCTAGGTTTTGAGCATCTAAAGTATTTTGTTCTCTTTGATGCGCGCCAGCATCCTTTTTACTGGCTTCAATCGCTGGATGTTGTGGAAGTAGCATTTGTTTTAATTAATCCCCGGTTATTCAGAAATGATTATGCTCTGGAAGTAGAGCAGAAAGACCTGGATGAAATCGGTATTAAATCAACTGAAAATATTCTGGACTTCGCTATTGTTACAATTCCGGAAAACACTTCAAAAATGACTGCTAATCTGCAGGGGCCAATTATTATAAACAGGAAGACAAAAGTTGGGCGCCAGTCTATTAGTTTAAACGCAGAATGGAAAGTAAGGCATATGATAATGGAAGAATTAACAGTAGTGGAGCAGAAAACATGCTGATTCTCGCCAGAAAAACCAATGAAAGCATAATGATTGGCGACCAGATCGAAATATCTATTGTTGATATAAGAGGAGATCAGGTAAAAGTTGGGATAAATGCCCCTACTGAAATAAAAATATACAGACAGGAAGTATATAAAGCGATTCAGCTGGAAAATATTAAAGCTATGGAAACTAAACCGGATAAACTTCCAAAATTAGATAATCTATTAGGCAAAAAAGTGACCGGGAATAAAAATGCAGATTCTAAAAATCTGTCAGATTTAGAAGATTTTAAAAAATGAAGAACACCGGAACAGAGCTCCGTGGTATCTTCATTCTTATAATGTTCCAGTCGCTCATAAGCATGCATGTGGACAGGCACTAGTTTATAGTCTTCATCCCCGTCGCAGAACGGCAAGGTATTTTGGCTGTCAGTATAAAGATATTTTGTAAGTTATTTTTATATTACAAATTATTTTTTAAAGGTCTAATTACTATGATTTTTCATCATGCAATTCAACAAAAATGTCATTGAACTTTTCATTTATATTTAAAAATGTTTCTATTAGATAAGGTTCAAAATGGTTGCCTTTTTCTTTTTCAATTATTTTAACTGATTTTTCATGAGCAAATGCGTCTTTATAGCTTCTCTGCATTCTTAGAGCATCATAAACATCTGCAATAGCAACAATTCTGGCACATAATGGAATCATTTCCTGGCTTTTGCCATATGGATATCCGCTTCCGTCCCATTTTTCATGGTGATTAAGAGCAATTTGTCTTGCCATCAGACTTGGATAAGTACTTAAAATATAAGCTCCGTTTATTGTATGCTCTTTCATTATTACCCATTCCCAGTCATTTAAAGGGCCCTGTTTATTCAGAATATTGTCTGGCGTTCCAATTTTACCTACATCATGAAGTGCTGAAAGGAATTCAATTTCAGAAAGATACTCCCTGTCAATTTCTCCGTATTCCGGCCTGTTAAATATTTCTTTTGTTAGAATTTTAGAGTAAGCACTAACTCTTTGAATGTGGAAACCAGTGTCATTATCTTTTAATTTAGATGCTTCGAGCAGGCTTGTAAATGTATTTCTGAGCATTTTCTTATACTCACCACTCACATCATCAAGTATAACAGCATAGGCCTGTGGTTCATTGATCATAACCGGTGAAGCAAAAATTGGAAGAATTAAGAGATTGCTGTTAATTGTGAGTTGTTCTTTGCCTTTTTTTGCTACCTGGCCTTTCCAGGAATATCCCCTTTTTTTATTTTTTATGTTTCTAAATATGGAATCTGTCATTTCCTTATCAAAATTATTTTTATAAAATTGAATAATCGGATAACCAAAATAGCTCTTTTTGTTTCCGAATAAAGTTTCAAATTGCTTATTTGCCCAGAGAATAATAAGATTATTATCTAGAATAAGAAGGGGCATAGGACTTGTGTAATAGCTTTTAATCCATAATTCTACAGATGAGTTTTCTAAGATTGGAAGATTATTGAAATCAGGTTCTTTTAAAAATTCGGTAGTTATTAATTCTGTTTCATCTAATTCATCTAATTCATCGAATTCTTCAATTCTATTAAATTCTAATAATTCATCCTTTTTTTTCATGTATTTCCCTTGTTTAAACTCAATTCTGCCTCGCTTTTCCGCAAGTATAAAGGAAAAATGTCCATACTTTTTATACCACCCTCAGTGTAAAGTATAGCACCTTTTTGTAAAAGTGAATAGGAATTTATTAATGAAAAATCAGGATCTACAAAAATATTTGTATTTTTTAGCCTTTTGTGTATTGTTTTATAAAACTCTTCCCCATAGGGCCCGGTTATTAGAATATCATTTAAGTTTCTTAATTTTTCAAACAGTTCCTCTGTAGAAATATCAAGATAATCTGATACTCGTTTGTTATTTTGATATAAAGCAGCATAAAGGCGATTTTTTTTTGCATTTATTATAGGAATTACAGAACCTCCGAAATGTTTGTGTGACCATGCTATAGCATCGAGTGTCGGCACACCGGTAATAGGGCAGGCAGCACCCATTGCAAGGCCTTTTGCTGTTGCAAGACCTATTCTAAGACCTGTAAATGAACCTGGCCCTATAGATACAATAACAAGGTTTATCTCACCGGGCTTAATACTTGCTTCTATGCACAATTTTTCTATCCAGGGTGCAAGTGCTTCTGCATGCTTAAAATTCGCTTTTTGAGAAATTCTTAAAAGCATAGTTTCTGTTTTTAAACATAAACCGAGACTTTCGGTAGATGTGTCTATTGCAATAATATTCAATTGATATTTTCCCTATTTTTTAGGTTTATTTTTATTCTGACAGCCGAAATACCTCACAGTTCTATTGCGGGGATGGATGCTATAAGCTATGCCTGACCATATGCAAGCTTGTGGTCAGGCTGCAACCTTACAGAACTAAGAACCTCAGAGCCCTGTTCCGGGGTTCTTCATTATTGTAATATATCTTTACTATTTATTTCAATCTTTCTATAACCATTTTCTATAAGTTTCATAGTAATATAAATAGTATCCTCCGGAAGTATATCTCTGGCACGTTCACCCCACTCAATAACAGATATTCCGTCTTCGTAGATAATATCAGTAATACCAAGGTAATCCAATTCTTCTTCATCATTAATTCTGTACAGATCTATATGGTAAAGCTTAATCCTGCCCCCATAAACAGACATAATAGTAAAAGAGGGGCTTGTAATATTTTCTTTTATCCCTAAACTAAGGGCGATTCCTTTAACCAGAACTGTTTTACCTGCACCTAAAGTACCGGATAAAACAATGGTCATGCCCTTTTTAAAGCTTTCTCCGAGTTTTTTGCCTATTTTAATTGTATCCTGTGTTGTTTTACAAATATATGTTTCCAGGCTTTTTTCCTCTTTTTTTACCTTAATGTTATAATAAAAGCTTGTTGTTATAATATTATTCTAATTCTAATAAGTGTCAATTTGAAAATTTAGTTATTTGAGGAAATTAAATTTCTCATGGAGGCACAGATGCACATGGAGGAATGATAGGATATGTCTATTGAGGTACAATTAAATTTTAATTGCCCGTAAAGCTTATTAAATAAATTTATGAGGAAGCCAGGAAACCAGGAATTAGTTAACTTACTGTTAAAACATATAAAGATAAAATCTTTTTCACTATTTTAAAATATTAAATACAATAAAGTTGGTAAGATATAAAAGTTCAAAAGTTATAGAAATAATTGCTGACTTTTCCTGGTTTCATGGATTCCTTATAAAAATTCTAATAAAGATTTAGAACATATAAAAACTATATTAGAATATTAATTAGGTCTTTTTAGTAATCTCTCTGTGGTCTCTGTGCCTCCGTGAGATCCAAATTTTAAAAAAGCCGAGAATCTTTTTAATAACTAAGGGAACGATTTGCAAAACTTACCTTCTTGTTCCAATTCCAATAAGAAACTTAATGCTATTAGACTTAAATTCCGGATTAAAAGTTGTTTCTGATTTAAAAATATCAGATAGCATCAAAACATATCTTACATCTACAATAAAATATAGTTTGTCTGATATGGGGATGTCCATTTCGATACCGCCAATAAGTCCGATATAAGGCCTCTTAAAGTTAATATCATCTGTTGTTTCTTCTTCTACATTATCATCTATTATCGAATAATCAAAAATTTTTATCATTATATCAGTACCTGCATAAACAGAGCCTCTGAAATTTTCAGCAGGTATAGTTAATTTTAATAGAATTGGTATTTCAATAACCCATAATCTGTGAGTATATTCAATTTCCGTATTTCCTGTGGTATAATTATAGCCCCCCCCTATTAATGAAAGGTATACTTCCGGTTGTATTGCTATATTTTCATTAAAGTTTATAACTGCAAATCCACCTGCAGAGAATCCGAGCCTTAAGGCATTTTCCCCATTATCAGTTGTCATCTGGTTATCCCAGTCATCTCCCCACATACGGTTTAAACTAAGGCCGCCTTTTAAACCAAAAGACATATTAATTTTTGCGCTTGCAGTTACTGCGCAAATTATAAAAATTAAAATAATAATACTCTTTTTATACAGCATTGTGCCTTCCTAAACTATTATGAAATAGTATTTTAGTTAATTATAAATAAATTTAGTGTTTATTGCAAATAGTGATGTAGTGATGTTCCGGTGAGAAACCACCGATTATGCATACACCGAATTTAAATAACACATCTATTTAGCTGAATATGTTGAAGATATGACTTAATCAAATAGTTTTTTATTATGGGATTTATAAATTTTGATTCCCTGATAATATTTAAGTGTTTCTTATATTTTTATTAGAACCACCAAGTTCACCAAAATCATCGAATTAACACCAAACGTATATCAGAAATCAAAATTCGGTGCCTTCGTCTCCTTCGATGGTTCAAATAAAAACAAAACATACTAAACAACTAAAATATACCCAGGGAAAAAGAATATCTCTATCCAAAAATATTTCCCCAAAATTTGAAAAAACATGAATTGTAACTTTTGATTTTTAAAATAAACTATATTCTAATACTGGAAACTTTTAAAATTACCGCCGGCTATACATAGTTATAAACATATGAGTAAACCTGGTTTTTATTATGTTTGGAAATATTTGTAAAAATAATATGCATTATATAGTTGTTATCCTCTGATTTTGAAATTCTGCGTACTCTTCCGTAAATAGATAATTCTTCTGCTGTGTTCACTTTAAATTCCATTTTAAGGTATTTGCTTTTTTCCAGGACATTTTTTGTATTAATACTACATCCTCCGGCGCATATATCTATTACAGAACCCAGATGCCTGAGGTTGTATTGAACAACTGCTTTTTTCTTCGTTTTTCTTCCCTTAGTAAAATTAAAAACTTCGATTGGATAATAAAAGCATTTTCTGTTTAATACTCTTCTTTTTGCATTTCTTTGTTGGTTGCGTTTTAATGAGGATGAATGGGTTATTTCTACAGTTTTCTGTTCTTCATGCTTGCCAAAACCGACCACTTTTGTTAAAAACATGTATCCGGAATCATTCTGACGCCAGAACAGAACTTTTAATTTTGTATTTTTTTTCCATCTGGAATTATCGCTTACTCCGCTTTGAGGTAAAATACAGGAAAGATTTTTTTTAATGTTTTTTAGTATTTTAGATCTTATCTGAACTCCGTCTGCAAATACAAATAAAAGAGATTGTCCTGATCGAAGCAGGTGAGAAGATGTAATTCCAAGGCTTTTTTTTGCCTTATGGTCAATTATCTGCTTTATCTGGAACAGTGAATTTGTCATATTTTCTTTTTGTTCAATAGTTAACTTTAAATTATTATTTATAGTATACATCGCCTTATTAACTAGTTGGTCGAGTAGTCTGTTGTTGGAAAATAGTAAAAACGGTTCCCTAATTTTATATTTTTTAATTAAACTGTCGAGGACTTTTATTAGATTTTTAGATAATCCTGAGTTGTGAGCAAGCCTGTGAAATACCCAACGGCTGTATTTCTTTTTAGAAGCTTTGCCGCTGTAGGTTGTTTTCCTTTTAGACATTTTCCCGCCAATAACGAGAAGTAAAATTATTCCAACAAGGAGAATGATAAATATTATAATTGATTGCAGATCCGGCGCACTTAATTTCATGCCGCACTCATGTTATGTTTATAAATGTAAGTTTGTAAAATGCCCATAATTATTTTTTACTTATATTTCTGATTTCATTAATAAAACTTGCTATATTCTCAAGTCTTGGAGCAATCTCGTATTCGAGAAGATCTCCAATAAGTACAGAATCATTAGCAATAAATGCTTCTATTAATTCCTTTAATATATTATTTAATTCCTTAAAAAATTCTTCTATGCTGTTATCATTTATTTTTAATTCATCAAGTTTAATAAGATTCGAATTTCTTAATAAAGAGAAAAGCCTTAATGTTCTTTCTATATGATAGGAAAAACTTATAATATAGCTCATGGCTTGTTTGTCTTTACCTGTCTGAAGTAATAAAGAAACTTCTCCTATTTCTATTGATGATTTGTGCAGCCCTTCTACAGATTTTATCAGGCTTGCTATTGGATTTGTTATTTCACTTATCCGGACAATTAAATTTTGAATTATATCATTTACAAAAATATTAACTTTTTCCTTTACTCCTGTAGGCCAGGAAAAAACAATTTCCGGTGTGCTTCCAACTAATAATTTTTCAATTTCAATTATTTTACTAAGAATAGCGCTGGATGCAAAAGTAAATTTTAAATTTTTAATAATAATTGAGTATTCACTGATACAATGTTCCAATATTTCTGTATTATTACTTTTTATTCCCTCTAAAAAACTTTGTAAAAATGATATCAATATTTCATAATTGTAAATATTTGTATCTCCTGGCAGCTGAACCTGTATATCAAGTTTATGTATATCGATTAAAGGTATTTTCTGCCATTTTGTTTTTACAGTAGATGATAATTCCTTATCATCAATTTTTAATGATGTAATCTTATAATTGGGATTATCTAACCAGTTTTCTATTGCATTTACAACTTCTCCCAGTGATTTTTCCTTTTCTAATTTAAAGTCTATTTTTTCTTTATTTATTAATATCTCCAAAATAATACTCCTTTATCTATTATTATTATTTGAGAAATTGTCTAAAGCTTTTGAGCTTTGTTCTAATTGATTAAGCATTCCTTCCATAGTACCGTATTTAATACGAAGACGATCTTCATAATCAATCAGGTATCTGTTTAAATCATCTATATCATCTGATCTTCGTGTGATTTTAGTATCATATGTATCCATTTTTGTAGGTATGATTCCACCAATCGAAATATAAGGCTGCATATAGTTATTAATTGTATACGCAACTCCTTTATCTACAATATAATCACCATCAGAATCAACTCCGAATAATTCCTTTATCAATTCCGGCTGGCGTAGGAGACTTTCATCAAGTTTAGTTTCGTCAATTTCTAGATATCCCCGAAGCCTTGTCATGTTTAGGCCTGTTTGTAATCCCTGCTGACTGGCATTTGTAGATATGCCAATTTGGTCAAGCAAACTTAAGTCGCCGGTTGTAAAATATGCGTTACTCATAATAGTACGTAATCTGGTTTTCATTTGGGAAAGAGTAATATCTCCCTGTAAAATACCTAGATTCTGTTCTGCTAATTCTTTTTCATCATCATCCATAAAATAAGTATCATCTATTATTCCGGAATCATTTCTGGATAAAATATCTATCTGAGTAATTAATTGATTATAAAATCCTACAAACTCTATGATCGCTTCTTTTATTAGTTCTCTATCTATTTCAATATTTAATTTTACAGGTACTTCAGATTCGGAAATAAGTGTGATATTAACACCGGGAATAAGGTCATCAATTTCATTTGTTGATCTTACTATCTCAATTCCATCCATTTCTATAATAGCATCTTCTGCAGTACTAAGAGGATTTTTTGCTATATAATCTCCTCTGGATGTAGGATCATATATATTGATATTTGAAATTATAATTTCCTTATATGTATTATTGTTTCGAAAATAAAGTGTATCTATAGTATTTGCAAGTTCCCCTAATGGTATTTTGTAGTTATTCGTTCCGTCTGTTATTTCTGTTAATGGAATTAATTCTCCATTGGAGCCCATGTACATAATTTGCATATCCTCGATTACTACCGGCGGTGAAGGAGGTGTCCACACAGGCATATCAATTGTGGACCTTTCGTTTTCTATATGAAGTCCTTCAAAGTCAATTCCATCCGGAATAGGAATATCAGGGCCTTCCGGAGGGGATGCTGCTTTGTATTCATCTTTAGTAAGATTATTTACATTTATTTCAATTTCTAGAACAACATTTGGGTTTAAATCTAAAGGAGGATTAATGGGAATTTTAAATTCTCCCTGAGGTCTTAAGGTAATGTTGTCTTCATTTATTGTAATCAGGTCAGGACTGAGTGTTTTTTCCCATGGAGCAACAGCAGATTGATTAATTTCTATGTCTCTCTGCATGGATACGGATTGTTCAAGTATTCCGGATTGGAGGCCGAAATCCAGTGCCCCGTCTAAAAAGATTAATGGATTCTCTTCACCTGTGATTTTAGATTCTATAATGAGAACTCGAGTATCCGCTGTATTGTTTACAATACTTGAGCTTAAAAAATTCCCTGCTTTTCTGTTAATAGCATCGGCCAGTTCCTTTAATGAACCTCCGTTAAAGGAAAATTCTACTTCTTCCTCACCAATCCGAAATTTATATTCTCCGGCTTCTACTTCAAAATCATTCGATAGAGAATTGGTCATAAATCTGTCTGCTTTTGCAGTCTGGAGTATAGTGAATTCTTTTATTTCTTCTACTGCTTCCCGTGTTGCAGTTGCTATGAGAATAGATTCATTATCTGAGGAGGCTATTTTATTATTAAATGGATTTTCAAAACTAAAGAGTTGTTTTGCACTATCCTGCAGCCTGGATATTCGTACGGATACGTCCTGCCAGACCTTTTTTTCATTACTTAAACTGTCAATCTCATTCTGGACCTGTTCAACTTTGATCCTTTCAGGTCCCATAAGGGCTTCAATTATTTTATCTGTGTCAATATTGCTGTTTACGCCTGGAATAGTGATATCTGACATGAGCTATTTGTTCTCCCTTTTCAAGAAAGTCTGATGTTTTTAAATTTACTACATATTTTTAAAATTATCAGACTTATAAGGCATTTTACCTTATAATTCGGGTGCTTAATCTTATTATGATGTAAGCGCCTCTTAGTTTTGGGATAACACTTAAATTGTTTTATCTACCAGAAGTCCCATCATTTCATTTATTTTTGAAATAAGATGCTGGATCTCTTCCGGTGGTATTACCTTAATTACTCTATCGGTATCCCTGTCTATCACCTTTATGATGATTCTATTAATATCTTCATTCATTCTTATCTTGAAACGTCTGTTAAAGTGAGATATTACATGTTCAATATTTTTTAGTGATTTTTCTATATTTGCGCGTGTTTCCTGTGCTTTTCTGTTTTTAATTTTTTGTGAAGCTTGTTGCGCAGTTTGATGTGAAACTTGATGAGGCAGGGTTACTTTTTCCTTCTTCTGTTCCGGATGTATTCCTTTCTGAATTAATCCAGGGATCTCCATTCCCATTTTATTCTCCTCCATGAAAACGATGGGAGGAAGGACGCGACGACCTCCCATCAAAATTATCGTAAAAAGGTAACGTCCAGTGACCTCTTCACTATTCTTCTAAAAAAATTGGAACGACATTTTTAAAAGTTTTATAAAAATTCCTATAAGTTAGGCAGGTGATTTATAAAAACTATTAACCAAGTAACTGTAAAACTGACTGAGTTTTTACGTTTGCCTGTGCTAACATTGCTGTACCGGCTTGCATAAGAATATTATTCTTAACATAAGAAACCATTTCGGAAGCCATATCTGTATCACGAATATTTGATTCTGCGGCCTGAAGGTTTTCAGCTGCAATTGCCACACCCTGAACCGCCATTTCAAATCTATTCTGGTATGCACCAAGATCTGCACGCTGCTTTGAAACAGTCTGCAATGCTGAATCTAAAGTACCAATTGCTATATTGGAAGAGTTAACATTAGTTATAGAAATTGTTTCTCCGCCTCCCTGAGCATTAGTAAGCTGAAGTGCTTCAGCTGTCATAGTGCCGATATAAGCTCTTTCAGACTGATCCATATTTGCTCCAACCTGAAAATTGACACCATCTGTATCATTTCCCCTATTCGCAAAACTACCCATAAGAAGATCCATACCATTGAACTGAGCATGTGATGCAATTCTGTTAACTTCATCAACAAGCTGAGATACTTCAACCTGAATCTGCATTCTGTCTTCCTGGGTATAAATTCCATTAGCAGACTGAACAGCTAATTCTCTCATTCTATGGAGAATGTCCTGAGTTTCCTGCAGATATCCTTCTGTTGTTTGAATAAAAGAAACAGCATTTGCAATATTTCTTTCTGCCTGATGAAGACCACGAACCTGAGCTCTTAGTTTTTCTGAAACTGCGAGACCAGATGCATCATCACCAGCTTTGTTTATCTTCATACCAGAAGCCAGCTTTTCAATATTACCGTTTAAGCTAGTTTCTCTGTATTTGAGAAGCCTATTTGCGTACATGGCACTCATATTATGGTTTATTATCATATAACCCTCCTTGAAATATATAAAAGGCATCCTTGCCTTTTTTTTGCTTTGCGTTCTGAGGTCTGGAAATGACTCGCGCGTTCATTTCGTATTCCGTTCCTTGAATATTAACCTCATTAGCAAAGAGATGTCCTCTGCTATTTAATGGTAATTAAATAATCAGGGGAATCTCCTTGCCAGTAACACAAAACAGAGGGTCTTTTTGTCAAAGATCAAATTGTTTTTTAAATTATAATAAATATTTTTCTTTTAATCCAATACTTTATCCTAAAAGTTGTAGTACTGCTTGAGTTTTAGTATTAGCCTGTGCAAGCATAGCTGTTGCAGCCTGGAAGATTATACTGTTCTTAGTAAATTCTACCATTTCGCCAGCCATATTTGCATCACGGATTAAGGATTCTGCTGCCTGCATATTCTCTGCTCCAACTGCAATTCCCTGAGTTGCATGCTCTAATCTATTCTGATAAGCACCTAAATCCGCACGCTGTTTACTAACCTTTTTAAGGGCTTCATCCAGCATACCGATCGCTCTGTTAGAACCAGCTACTGTAGAAAGTGTTAAAATAGCATCACTTCCAACATTTCTTAAATTTAAACCTTTTGCAGTCATTGTTCCAATAAAAGATTGTTCTCTCTGGTCCATGTTTGCACCAATATGGAACCACATAGAAGAAGTTACTCTATTAGAACCAGTATCTTTTGCAAATCTGCCTGTTAACAGTTTCATGCCGTTAAATTCAGCATGAGAAGCTATTCTGTCAACTTCGTCAATTAACTGTGAAACTTCTACCTGAATCTGCATTCTGTCCTCTGTTGTGTAGATTCCATTTGCAGACTGTACAGCAAGTTCTCTTAATCTTTGGATTATATCCTGAGAATTCTGAAGATAACCTTCTGCTGTTTGAATAAAAGAAATACCATTCTGAGCATTTTTTTCTGCCTGATTAAGACCTCTAATCTGTGATCTCATCTTTTCTGATACAGCTAAACCGGAAGCATCATCCCCAGCTCTATTAATTCTAAGGCCGGAAGCGAGTTTTTCCATATTTTTATTAATGCTGACTTCATTGAATTTGACCATTCGCTGTGCAAATATTGCACTCATATTGTGATTAATTATCATTGTTTCCTCCATGAAACATAATTTCTCAGGCATCCTTGCCCGAGTTAAAAGTTAAATTTTTAAATTGCATTTTTAAAGGTTTTTCAACCCTTTTTCAACCTTTTTTCAACCTCCCTGAATATAAATTAATAATTTTTTTTTAATGGGTTCATAAAACCTGCCGATAAACAGAATAAGGGAGAACATTCTCAATTCTGCTTAAATAACAAAGTAAACTTTCCCTTATTTGAAATATCGGTATACCCACTAAAAACTTTAACTAAAAAAGTTATTAATACATTGTATAAAAGATAATGATTTATTTTCCTCATTAAATTTTAATGCTAATGCGGAAATGTCTTTTCTGCCCTTTACTTGTTCTGTTCGGATAATTTTGCCTTTTATATCTACAGGTTTGGATACATCTACAATAGAAAGCCTTAAAACTGCCTCTTTGTTAATTAAAAACTTTCCAAGGCCAATTATTAAGATTTTTGCTCCGGAAAATGAGATGTCCCTTAATATACACTTTCTTGGTACTTCCTGCACTAATATTATTGCATTTCTGTCTTTAAATCCAAGTTTCTCTAAACTTTCAGTAGTTATTGGAATTCTTTCCTCTTTCCTCAGCATAGCATTTGCTTTAACAGTAAGTAGTCCCCCAAGAATTTTTATTAAATCGTCCGGAGGTGTTTGAGAGTAATTTAGGGTTATAAAGTTTGTATGCGGATTATTATTACTGTATGGATTAAATCCTGTTACTTTGGAAGATATAAAAAACTTTAAAGCATCTGTTCTATCCGATCTTTTAAATGCAAAACGCAGATAGACCGTATTTCTTGCAGCGCGTATTTTTTCAAATAATTCAGGTGAGAGGTTTGCAATAATCCTGGCAGATATCATAGAAGTTGAATATAGTATACAGGGAACTTTTGTATTTGAAATTTTTAAAAAAATTTGCTTTGGCAACAGTCCGGTTGCTTCTATTACATGATTATTAAAAGCAACATCTTTTTCTTTAAAATTATTAAACAATTTAATAATTTGTTGTCGAGTTGGTACTGGCATAATAATTAATTTTAATATAGGATTAAAAAAAAAGCTATAACTTAAAATAGGAATTAATAAAATAATTAAAATATATCTCATAATTTAAGCAGGAGTAATAAAATGATCTCAGTTTTTGGTATTGGTAATCCTTTAATGGACTATGTTGCATATGAAGATTATTCTTTTATTAAAGAATTAAATTCTCAATGTGGGACAATGATGTTAATCTCTAAAGAGAAAAAGGAGGAAATAATAAAAAAAATAAGCAGTTATAAAAATATACCAGGCGGAAGCTGCGCTAATTCTATGCGTGGTATTGCATGGCTTTCAAAAGCTGACCCGATTGAAAAACCTTTGTATAGCGGTGCTGTTGGAGCGGATGATACAGGAGAAAAGTATAAAAATCAGATGGAAGAACTTGGTATTGTTACAAAAATGGACAAAGTTTCCAAACAAACAGGTGTTTCAATAGTAATTGTTACACCGGATTTTGAACGCACAATGTTTACCTATTTAGGGGCATGCCAGGAATATAATGAAGCTGCAGTAGATATGGAAATGCTAAAGGATTCAAAGTATTTGCATATTGCCGGATATATGTGGGACACGGACAGCCAGAAAAATGCAGTTAGGAAGGCAATAAAATACGCAAAAAGTAACGGTGTCAAGGTATCATTTGATGTTGCAGATCCTTTTGTTGTTAATAGAAACAGGGATGATTTTAATGAGTGGATGCCAGGTAATGTTGATGTTTTATTTGGAAACAGAGAGGAAATAACATTTATGGTAAACCAGGATGGGAATGATGAAGATATTATAAAAGCAGCAGGAAAATTATCACAGCTGGTAATAATGAAAATTGGAAAAGATGGGTGCTTTGTAAATGATTCGGGTAATATTTTTCATATTAAAGGAATAAAAGCAAAAGTTGTAGACACAATTGGGGCAGGGGACTTTTTTGTTTCCGGATTTCTTTTTGGATTAATTAAAGAAAAAGACTCAAAAGAAAGTGCTATTATTGCCAATAGACTTGCAGCAAGAATTGTAGAAGTTGAAGGTGCCAGTCTGCAGAAAATAGATCCAAAGGAAGTTTTGTCTTATTAAGAATAAAATGACTTCTCAGCTTATTTAATAAATTTCTCACACAGTCTGGGAGCACACGGAGGAAATATTTTTTGCTATGGTTTAAGAAGGAATAATAAGTTTTAAATTTAAAATATAAACTGAAATTATGAATAAATCTCTGTGTTCTTCGTGAGCTCTGTGAGAAATTTACTTGATAAAAATTGTATGCATTTATAAAACTTCATTTATATTATCAAGCATTCTTTCGGTGATCTTTTTTATTTCTGTGTATTCATTTATAGAGGGGTTATTCTTTTTTTGTTTAAATAATTCATCTACAATATTTAATCCTGCTAAAATCGATAATTTTAAAGGATCATTTGTAGAAAATGTAGTTCTTGCTTCGTTTATTTTAAGTTTATAAAAACTTACAATACTCTTTAAATATTCTTTATTTTCATTGGATTTAATCACAAAAGATGTTCCCAGCACATCTATCTTAAGTTTATTATCTTCCATATTTAAATCCTAAAAAATATCTAATTCATTTTCATCATCTTCTTCTTCGAGCAAGACTGTTTTTTCTTCTTCTTTTTTTACTTTTTCTTCTTCTGGTTTTTCAGCATTATCTTTTGGCTCTTCAATATTATTTTTAGGTTTTTCAGCTTTCTCTTCTTTCTGTGGTATGTTTTTCTTCTGTTCTGCAATATCATCTTCAAGGCAATCGAGTTTTTCTATTGCTCCGAGTATGCCTTTTTCAATTTCATCCTGGTTGTCTTTAAAATTGTTAACCATATCTTCCAGCCCTTTCATCTTATCCTGAGAGCTTTCCAGGGTTTTTTTTAGGGTCTTATTTTCTTCTGTTAATATATTGATTATTTCTACTGTCTTGCTTATTTTTTTTTCTAATAAACGTATTTGTTCAAGTGTAATCATTAAGTTTTGGCCTTTATTGCAGATTTAGCTTTATTTGCGAGCATTTCAAAGGCTTTTGGGTCTTCTATGGCCATATTGGATAATACTTTTCTGTTGATTTCTATTCCGGAAAGTTTTAATCCATTAATAAAACGTGAATAGTTAATCTCGTTTTGTTTGCACTGTGCAGATATTCTTGCTATCCATAACACTCTAAAAGTTCTCTTTTTTACTCTCCTGTCTCTATAAGCATAGGACAGAGCTTTTGCAACTGCATCTTTTGCAGTTCTATATATTTTACTTCTTCTTCCCCAGAAGCCTTTTGCCTGTTTTAGAACCTTTTTTCTTCTATTCTTGTGCCTTGTTCCATCTACTGCTCTTGGCATTTTATATTTTCTCCTTTAATCATCAAAATTTATTTATAGTATTTACAGTAATTAAATTATTAACCGTAAGGAAGTAGTTTTTTTACTTTTTTTGTTTCTACTTTACTTAATATTCCTGCAGTCCTTAGATTTCTTTTTCTTTTGGCGTTCTTTTTTGTTAATATGTGTCTAAGGCCTTGTTTTTTATATTTAACCTTGCCTGTTCCGGTTAATCTATATCTTTTTGCTGCACTTTTCCTTGTTTTCATCTTTGGCATATGAACATCTCCTATTAAAATTCTATACAATTAATTTTCTATTTTTTTAATGTTATATAAATATAGCAAAAGTATTATAATGTCTATATCAAAGTGGTATTTATTTTTTAGTTTTAGGGCTTAAAAACATGGACATAAACCTTCCTTCCATTTTTGGTGCTTTATCCAGAATATATTCCTGCTCTAATAAATCTAAAACTTTTAAAAGAACGTCTTTACCTAATTCCGTGTGTGCAAGCTCTCTTCCCCGGAAACGAATTGTTACTTTTACCTTATTCCCATATTCTAAAAACTCTTTAATATGCCTGGTTTTAAATTGCAAATCATGTTTGTCTATTTTAGGCTGCATTCTGATTTCTTTTAACCGCACATGTTTCTGTTTCTTTTTAGATTCCTTAATCTTTTTTTCCAGATCAAACTTATACTTACCATAATCAAGAACCTTGCATACAGGTGGATTAGTATTCGGTGATATTTCAACCAGGTCTAAATCTATATCTTGGGCAAGTTGTAATGCATCGGCTATTGAAACAATTCCTTTCTGTTCTCCACCATCATCAATAAGCCTTACTTCTCTTACTCGAATCATTTCATTGATTCGTAAATCTTTTTTTGCCAATATACCTCCTAAAATAATTAATTATAGTAATTATTACTAAACTTTTGTGTAATTTAATACTTTATTGTAAATTATTAAACCAATATGCATAATTTTTATTATTGAAGTCTAAATTATAACAAAGAATTATTATTAAGTCAAAGGATTAATCATAAAGCAGCAATTGTAAATATGGACCCCAATAAACTTTTTTTGCACAAAATTTAATTATTTTAAAATTTTTTGACAAAGATTAACAGGATTTAACAGGATTTTTATTTAATTCGCATTAATCTTGTATATCCGTGACAAATTTATAATTGTTGGCTGGTTTCTGTTACTTTTTAAGCAGATTGGATGAATTTACAGATTCTATCATTTCATCCCATTTCTTTTGTAGAAATATTTTGATATTGTTTTCTTCTTTATAGTCTTTTGCAATTTCTTCTATTGCAAAAGTAATGTCTGTAAATATTTCTTTCATTTTATTTAATATTGCTTTGTGTTCTATTTCGGGAACGAAATAATTAGTTGATATTATTGTTTCATTTCTGCTAAGCTCTTCGAATTTAACTTCAGGGGCTTTTCCTTCTACCTCTCCTGTTTCTTCATCAGGACTCTTTAGCTCAGAGATTAGTTCTTCTGCTGTATATGCCATTATTGCATCTTTTTTACCTTTAACCTGTATGTTACCCAGCGGAATGCATCTGATATGGTGTTTTATTTCAGTATAAGTCGAATTTGTAAGGAGAATTTCACCTGGATTTGCAGCTGTTTCCATTCTCGAAGCAATATTTACAGCATCACCGTAAATATCTCCCTTGCTTTTAATTACAAGCCCTGTATTTATTCCCATACGAATATGTAATTTTTCATTATCCAATTTAAATTCGTTTGTTTTTAAGATTTTATTTCTAATAGCAAGTGTAGTTATTCCTGCATTAAGAGGGTGTTTAAATGTACATAGGATGCCATCGCCCATTTTTTTAATTATATTTCCCTTATATTTTTCAATTTTCGGTATAACAGTATCTTCAAAGGATTTAATAAGGTTCATGAGCGTAGAAGCATCTGATGATGATGTTTTCTTTGTATAATCAACAATATCAATGAAAAGCATAGTAAGTATCTGTGAACTTTCTCTTTTAAGCATAAACTCTGCTTTCGTATGCTGCATGAGTTCTTCAGGAGTACTTTCTTCTTCCTCCACGTGCTGAACGGCCTGTTTGTTTGTATCTGAGTCTATTAGATTATTTATTAAATTATGTCGTATTTCTTCTGAAAATTTAGTTTGTGAAATATTCTGAAGTATCCTTCTAAGGGTTTTATGTGTTTCTATATTTGAGGATTGAAGAAGGTTTAATACGGCAGATAATATCTTATGAGATATATGTTTTTCAAGATCTTTTAATAAATCAGTATTATAAACATCGCTGCTAGAATTAAGCTGGTCTTTTAATACTGTTAAAGCATATTCATCTTCAAGATCCACGAGTGCAAAAAGGGCCTGAGTCATAATACTATTGTCAGTATGGTCCATTAAAGAATATAGTTTATTTATAAGTATATCTTTTGGTAAAGTATTATATTTTTTTGCAAGATTTTTTAATGCTTTTATTGCTGATATTTTAATTATTTTCTCTTCTATTTTTGTTAGTTCAAGTAAACTCTGAAAATCTTCCGGAGAAGAATATTCTGCGATTATTTCACCTAATTTTACTTTACTTTCTTCCATTATGTTAGGCAGTTTAATTGCTTTTAAAAGAACAGGGGTTGTATTATTTGTTCCGGATAAATCCCAGCTGTAAATAGTATCAATTATAATATTCTGCATGTGCTCCGGATACGTATTATTAATTAATACGGTTGTTACGGGATGGAACATAAGTTTTGGATTAATATACTTAGCTCCCCTTATAAAACCGGAAAAAGTAATTAGATTTGCTTCGGGATGTATAAAATATTTTTTAGATTCTTCGATAGTATTTTTATGGTGAAACTGGCATAGGCTTACAATACATGTTTCTTCTATAAAAGGTATTTTCTCGTTTCGTGCAAATTTTAATACCTCATTTATCTTTTTCATTGTTTTTCTTATATTGAGTTTTCCGGCAATCCTGATTAATCTATTTAACCTTCTAATAAGGTTGGGCCGTGAAAGGTTAATATATGAAAGGTTAGAGGCAATACTTATTCTTGTTTTTGGATTTTTAATCTGAAAAAGGGAAGAAAATGCTTTAAATTTATTTTTATCCTCTTCCGGTGCTTTTGATAATGCTTTTCCAAGTTGAAGAAGTATTGGCTTAGAATCACGGACTGTTGATGTCTGGAAAAAGTTTTGAATATTATTTAAAAGCTTTGGTGAAGCATACTTTTCAACAATTTGAGCAAAGAGGACAATTAAAAGCATTGTCTTCTCTGTAATACCTTTTATAGAAAAATACTGTTTTTTAATTTTACTGAATACAGTTTCTATATGAGTGGATACCATTAATATAAAGTAGGATAATAGATGCGGGGCTCTTTTTCTTACCTCCGTAACTATTTTTTCTACAAAATCTCCAGTCATTGCTTCGATTTCCGGGCTAATATAATTTAATATTAAAAGTATTCTAAGAATCTGCTTGGGATGGTCTATTCTTCCTTTAAAATCACAAAGTGTTTTAAGAAATGATATGATAGTATCATTAGACGCTTTTTTTAAAGAATCAATTACAAAACTCTGTCTGGAAGCTAGCTTCAATTCATATGCACATAAATAACAGCCCAGTACTTCCGGGCTAAATTGATTGCTAATCTTTAAAAAATCTTCTATAAAAGCCGGAGCTTTTTCACTTCCGGACTGAAGAACGGAGTAAAATACTGTTTTTTTGATCTGAGCAGGCGCAGATTTTACAAAACTTTCTATAATTTCAAGTTTATCTGCTTTTATTAAGCCTTTTACTGCAGTTTCTTTAAAATTAAAATTATAATCGACAGAAATAAGTATAGATTGGTTTAATTCTCCTATTTTTTCATTTAAAGGAGCTATAGAATTTATCGCTTTTAATACTTCTAACCGGATTTCTTTTTGTTTAAATAAATTAAAATACTGAATTAGACGCGCTATAGAAGATGGGGCTTTAATTTCAGCAAGGGTTCTAATTGCTTCGAGTTTCTGCTCTGTAACACCTTTTTCTATAATCTTAAAAAGATGAGGTATGGCAATTTCATTTCCTAAAGAAGCAGATGATTTAATTGCAGTTAAGCTGATATCAATATCGGAATTATAATACTCTTTGATAAGGAGTGCAAAAGTTTCCTCATCGTAAAAATTACTTAATGAAGCCAAAAGAGTTATTTTTTTTTCTTTATTCATATTAATTTTTAGCTTCCTTTAATTATAAAAATACATTTTACATTATTTTTCTCTTTGACGCAATATTAATTTCATGTTATTGTTTCATTATGTCAGAAAATAATTCAATAGATGATGTAATCGATTTCACTATTAATGAAATAGAGGATTTTAAAAAAAATTATATTGATTACTATAAAAAATGTGTAAATCAGAATTTTAAAAAAATGCTTTTATCAATAATAGAGCAGAAAAATGAACATTTAAAACGTATAAAAGAAATAAAACAGCAAGGCAATCTTAATTCTGTATTTTCTTATAAAGAACCAATTATTCCAAAAGAACCTGCATTAAAATATTCTTCTGCTATAAATTATCTGGATTTTCTTCTATTAATAATTCAAAGAAATGAAGTAATAAGCGATCTTTATTTAAAATTAATGAATTATTCCTTAAACCAGGATGTTAAACTACTTTTTAAACGTCTGGAATTTGATATAAAAAAACAAATCTCAATTATTTCTGACAGATATGAACTAGAAAAAATAAATATGGGTTGATGCAATTATTCAGTTCTGCTAATATCCTTTAATTAATTATGTTTATATTTTTACTTTTAATATTTCCAGTTTTTATTTTCTTTTTAATTCACTTAGAGAGCAACAGAAAAAACTGGATAGAATTCATTACTTTCAAAGAACATGGACTGCCTTTTGTAATGGGTATGATAAATTACATTCTTGCAGTAGTTCTAATAAGCACTTTCGGGAGTATTTTTAAAGAAACTTACAATCCTGTTGGATTGTATTTTTATTATTTTGCTAATGATCATTTAATTTATTTAGCTGCATTGATATTAGGATATATTCTATTTTTACATTTTCTTAATGGTAGGGGTTCTTTTCTTAATTTTAGTCTTTTTGCAGCAGGATATTTTACTATTGTATCAATTATAACAGTAATTGCTAATTATAATCGCTTTGATTCTTATCTTCTAATTCTTTTACCATTACTAAGGGTTTCAATGATTTTCGTCTCATCCTGTTTAATAACAAGACTGCTTTCTTCATTTGGATTATTAAGAGTTGCATGTATTGCAGGGCTTGCTTCTGTCCCTGCTGTACTTGGTGTTGTTACATATCTTTATAAGAATAATTATATTTTCCTCTCATTTATAATTGGAATTTTACTATTCTTATTATCATTTTTTATTATGGTAAAAGTTAAGGAATAAATATACATTTTGCTATTATGAGCTTTAAAAAAGTATTTACCATTTTATGCATCCTTTTCCTATTTTCATGCAGTGAAAAAAATAATCTTATTTTTTTATCTGAGTCATTTTTCTGGGAAGTTATAGAAAATAATGGCCGCTTAGCAGAAGGGCTGGCGGATGTTGCTAAAACTAATAATTTTATTTTTAAGAATGTTATTTCTAATGAGGATCATTTATCCGTATTGGAAGTTATATTACAGAATAAAAACAATTCGGTGGTTATTTTAAGCCCTTTTATGAATAATCTTGCAATAAACATTGCAGAACAGTACAAAGAGCATTTATTTATTCTTTTTGGTAATATTATTGATGATGAATTACCGGCAAATTTATTAGTTGTGACATTTGATAGAACAGCAACCTATAGGGAAGCAGGTGTTATTACTGTTAAAACTATTAAATCTGTGGAATCTTCATTTAATAATATAAAAATAGGTATAATTGTATCAAACATTTCAAGGCAAACAGAAGCTGAAATTGATGCTTTCAAACTGGGAGTACTAGAAATTGTAGATGAAAGTTTTATTGTAGAAAGAGTATTGTCTAATTATAACGACCATGTGCTTATTAGAGATGCAATCGAATCTATGCGTGATGAGGGCGCATTATACTTTCTATTAAAGGTGTTCCAGTCCAATACATATAGTCTGGAAATATTAAAAAATTCCGGAGGATATGCAATTGTTGAAGATTGGGCAGGAATAGGGGGATATGAAGAACAGGTTATATTGTCCGTAGAAGAGGATTATATAGAGACAATAGCTTACTGCCTTTTGTTAATTGAGCAGAATTCCGGTAAAATTCATTGGAAAAACAATAGAATAAACGGTATTGTTAAATTAGAGTAACAAAAAAAAAATCTTAATAGAAAAATATTTGACAAATAGGTTGTATAGACATATAATTCTTAATTAGTTATGTGATAATTTTGGTGTTTTTTGTAATATTTCAAGTTGTTTAACTTAAATGCCATTATATCCAATAATTTTAAAATGAAGGATAAAAAGGAGATAAGGAATGAAGGTTAAAAGCAAAATATTATTAAGCATCTTTCTACTGCTTTTCCTGTCATTATCTATCCTGGTTACAGCAGATGAAGCAACTCAGAATCTTGAAACAAGGATTCTTGAGACATTTGATGAAGATCCAACTAGCCGATGGATAGCAATAGGAAGTAAATTTGCAACAAGAGAAATAGATGATAATGGAAATGAAATACAATATCCTCTTACTGCGACAGTAAATACATATCCGGAGGCTCTATTTGGGTATAAGGCAGACGGTGAAAGTAAAAATGTACTGGGTATTAGAAGCAAATTTGACAGAAAGGGTTATAATTATATAGAAATTATACCTGTTAAAGTTGCTGATACAGACACAGAGGAAAGAAATATTGTTACAGATCCAAATACAGGCACACAGTATGAAATGGATCCTATTCCTATATTTGGCCGTGTAAAGTTATTTGATGTCTGGGTATGGGGTTCCAATTTTAATTATTATCTTGATGCTCATTTTGTAGATTCATGGGGACTAAGCCATGTAATCAGAATGGGTGATCTCAATTTTGGAGGATGGAAGAACCTTAGTGCAATTATACCAAGCAGTATATCTCAGGTAACAAGTTATATACCAAAATCAAAACCATTAAGTTTTACTAAATTTGTCCTATGGACCAGGCCATCAGAAGTTGTAGGTGATTATTATTTTTATTTAGACCAGATGAAAGTATTAACAGATATATTTGAGTCCCGTTTTGACGGAGATGCACTTGTAGATAGCGAGCTAATGATGGATGTCTGGGGTGTGGAGCTGGATAATTAAATTGGAAATTAGGAGTACAAATATGAAAAAAATTATTTATATATTAATTGCTATTTTGTTTATTAGTATGCCGTGTTTTTCTCAAACATCTAATAGAGATGTAAATGATGTAGATCCGGAGGGATTCGGAGTTGATACGGCACAGCAGAACTTAGCAGATATTACAATAAATAAATTTGAAGATGCTGCTTTCTGGTATGCTGCAATGCCTACAGACCAGGGTTTTATTTCAGTTCGAAAGCTTCCCGGATTTCCTACAGAAAGGGAAACTCTCGATACAGAAAGAATCCAGAACGAAACAGACCGGGGCTTTTCATTGGGCGGGTTTGCATTAGGCGTTAAAGTACAATACTATAGACGAGGAATGAACTTTTTCTATGTTTATCCTATAAAGCCGTTAGCAATAGAAGGTATTACCAAGACTATTTCCGTATGGGTAGTTGGTAGAAATTATAATCATGTATTAAAAGTAATTTTAGGTGATTTTTTCGGTAATCAAATGGAACTTACAGTTGGAACGTTAAATTTTGCAGGATGGAAAAAATTGACTGTAGCTATCCCGCCTACAATTAAACAAACAGATTTTCATTATAGTTATAAAAACGGACTGAAGTTCTTAGGATTTAAAATTGAGTGTGATCTGGTAGATACAGTGGGAACTTACTATATCTATTTTGATGATTTAAGTGCTGTAACAGATTTATTCTTAGAAACAGCCCAGGATCAAGATGATATGCTTGATATATGGTAGAAAATAGCTAATAAGATAAAAACTAAAAAGCCCTCAAATAAAAAATTGAGGGCTTTTTAGCATTAGAGCTTAAAACCTGTACAGGTTTTACGTATTTATTGCTGTATATCCTTAAAGAAATTAGAATATGGGATAAACAGCATCATTATTAAAAATTAGGGCTTAGTATTATGTTACTGGAATTTAATGATCCTGCTAAGGAAATTAGAAAAATTAATCGTGTTATCCATCAGTATAAGGTTTTAGTAAAAACAACTGTAAATGAGGATCAGCGCCATAGAGTCAAAATACGGCTAAAAGAGTTACACGATTATAAAGATAAAATATTAAAAACCTTTGATATAAACCAACAGAAAATAATAGAAGAAGAAAATGAAAGCCGGCAGGTAACAAATGAGTATCATTTTTTAAATAACATTATCCCGAATGATTTTAAAAATATTGATTTAGATTATGAAATATCGGATATAGATGCATATTTAAGGTACTATGATGAGGAAATTATTGTTGTATTAAGCGAACGTAATATGAAACTAGATTTTAAATACTCAATAGACAGAGACAATTTTTATCACAAATTTAAAGACCTTCAGAGAAAAATGAAGGATTACGAAGAAGAAATAATTCATATTTTAGAGGCAACTTATGCAAAAAATGAAGAGTTAGAGATGAAACAGCGGAATTTGAAGAGAATGAGGCATATTGAGATTGAAACATATAAATATTTTAAGTCAATTGAGAAATTCTGTCTGGATTTAATTGAGGATATTGAAATAGATGGCTCAAAATGCTTAAATAGCATGGACATTATGATTTTTGATAAGATAGAAGGTGAAAAATATCTTGATGGAATGACAGTGTTAGAGGCAATAAAAATGGTTAGAGATTATTCAAGAGAAGTAATACTATATTTAAATATACCGCAAATCGGACATATGGAGTAGAAGTTATGCAAATTGAAGTTAATGCTAATTCAACAATCGGTGAAAATTCATTTTTTGAAGGGCGTTTTGCAATAAAGGGAAGCCTCAAAATTGATGGGAAATTTGAAGGTGAAACACTTCTTATAGATCAATTACATGTAGGCCCGGAAGCAAAGGTCAAATCAGATATTCAGGCTACCAGCGTTGTTGTAGAAGGATTAGTAATTGGAAATATTTCTGCAGAAAGAAGGATATTGTTATTATCTACTGCAAGAGTATTGGGTACTTTAAAGACACCGGAGCTAATAATTCAGGATGGTGTTGTGCTGGAAGGAAAATGCACTATCTCTCATATTAAGATCGATAATACGAAGGAATATATAGAAGCACTATATAATCGCGAAAATGAATGATAAGAGTTTACAATTTTTAAAGAACACTTATTTTTTTAAAAATCTGAAAGATTCAGAAATAAGTGAAATATTAAAGGTCTGTCATGAAAAAACATTTAGTCCCGAAGAAATGATATTTGAGGAAGGTTCTCTTGCAGAGAAATTCTATATAATAATTTCGGGAGAAGTTGAAGTATGGAAAGATTATAGAAGCCTTGAAAAGGACAGACTTGCTGTGCATAAAAAAGGAAGGCTTTTTGGTGAAATGGCCTTAATAGATAATTTACCAAGAAGTGCAACTGTTATTGCAAGAGGTAAAACGCGATTATTGTATATTGAAAGAAATGATTTTCATAAGATAATTCGTGAAAATAGTTCTATTTCATTATCAATTATGAGGTCAGTATCCTTAATGGTAAGAAAGAGTAATGACAGTTTTGTAGAAAACCTAAGAGCAAGAAATAGAAAATTACAAAAAGCATATAAAGAATTAAAAGAAACGCATGAAGAATTAATTAGAATGGAGCGTCTATCAACACTTGGCAAAATATCATCCTTAATTTTACATGATATAAGGAACCCAATATCAATACTGCGGGGTTACGCGGAAATGATAAGGATGCGCCCTAAAAATGAGGAAAAAAATAAAGATAATGCAAATAAGATTATAAATGAAGCAGATAGATTGAACAGGCTTGCAAATGAGATGCTCGATTACTCACGTGGTGAAATCAGATTAAATATGCAGATTGTAAATATAGATGATATGATAAATAATGTCATAAATTCAATTAAAGACCGATTTTCCTTAAGGAAAATAGAAATTTTAAAAGATATTAAGTTTAAAGGCCCTGTTCTCATGGATATGGATAGAATTGTACGTGTCTTATATAATTTAGCTGATAATTCCAGAAAAGCAATGCCTAAGGGCGGTGAATTTCATATTAAAACTTATGAGGAGGAATCTTCATATGTTATAGAAATATCGGATAATGGTGTAGGTATGAATGAGAATGTAAAAAAGCATATATTTGAACCCTTCTTTTCATATTCTGAAAGTGGCGGAACAGGTCTCGGGATGTCCATAGTAAAAAATATTATTGAAGCCCATGAAGGCAGCTTGAATGTAGAAAGTGAGCTGAAAAAGGGAACTTGTTTTAAAATCAATATGCCCAAATATAATTAAATAATTATTAACTCTATTTACAATTAATTAAATATTGTTTCTCGTTTATGAATAATTTATAAATAGTTTATTAATAAGACAACACAATTATATTCTGCCAGGTTAGATCACTCTTATTTAAGACCAGCATTTCCTTATCCGGTGAATTTACATATATATAGTTTCCGTATAAATGGAACGCAGTATTAGAATCTATCATTTCTTCTGATTCTGCAATAAGGTTCAGAGAAGAATCAAATTTTCCCAGATAGAAAGCTGAATCATTATTTTTCGAGATCACAGCATAAATGTAATCTTCTCTTATCTGAATAAAGCTTCTATGAAAGATAATTGTTTCTCCAATAACTGAAGGTTCAAGAGTATTAAGATCAAGTAAAGTAAGATAATGTTCTTTATGAGAACCAACATGTGAAATTACAAGTATACCGTTATCTGTTGCCCAATATTCTTTTCCATCAATTTCAGAGTCCGGAGCAGTAAATAAGATATTTCCTGTTAGTGTATCTATTGCATACAATTCATTATTATAGTGTCCGTTTGTTAAGTACTCCTTAACTTTTAAGTAATACAGTACATTCTCTATAATGGGTTCTGTTTTTGCTATTGTGCTCTGTGTTTCTTCAAGTTCTTCTTCTGTTTCCGTTAATCTGTCAACAAAAGTTTCAGGATCCTCCTGTACATCAAGGATTGTTTGATCTCGTTCTATATTTTCCTTTTCCTGTTCTACATCCCTTTCAAGATCCTCTACCCTCTGTTCATCTCGATCTATATCTTCCTGTCTGTCTTCAATATCCTGGGTTCGTTCCGTATTCTCCTGCTCTTGTTTTTCCTGCTCTTCTCTGTCAGATTCTATGTCCTGTTCGAGTTCCGTAATCTGCTGTTCCAGCTCTCTTTTTTCATCTTCATCCTGTGTATTTGCAAGCTGTTCCTGCAGGTCTTCGAGCTGTTCTTCTTTTTCTTCTGTCTCCTGCTCTGATTGTTCCATTTCATCTTTTAGGGTTTCCAGGTCTTCCTGTGTGGATTCCAGCTCATCTTTATCAGATTCAAGCTGTTCTTTTGATTCTTCAATCTGGCGTTCCTGCAGGTCTACCATTTCCTGTCTTTCTTCTATACCCCTGTCTTCTTCCTGTTGGAGTTGAGCTATTACCTCATCCTCCGTTAAGAGCAATGTATCCAGTGCGCTTATATCCTGCTCTTTATCTGTTAGTGGTATTACAATTCCCGAATTACCAGCCCATTCTGTGTATAAAGTGGATAATCCAACTGTAGTTGGATCTATCTGCCCTACTACTAAAGCCTGATAATAGTTTTGAAAGTAAGGCAGTTCCTTTCTGTGTATAGCATTATAGTAGGTAATAAAGGTTGCCAGTAGCTTTGCATCTTCTATGGAGTAATTGTATTTAGTTTGAATAAAGCCAGTAAGTATCTGTCTTATCCAGTTAATATGCAGTATTACCAGATTTTCTTCTAAAGAGATAATATCTGCACCGTTTTTATCCGGTTCATTTTCATCAAAGATATGAAGAGCTGTATATTTATTAAGGTAATATGCAGCGTTTCCATCATTATTTAATTCATTTGCAAGAGTTCTTCCAATGTTTCTAACATCTTCAATATTTAATGTATCGCTGATTCTACCGGGATAATTAGTAAACTCAATTTTTTCTGAGGACTGAAGTTCAAGTATATTTACATCAATAGAAAAAATCGGCAGACAGATAATGATTAAGTTAAGACAAATACAAATTGCTTTTTTCACAATATGCTCCTGTATATTGGATTTATTTTTTTTAAATAATTAATAAGAATTAAAAATTATATGAGAAATATAATGCAGAGTCAAGGTAATTAGTTAATTACAGCACAATTGACTATAAAAACACAAAGATACAGAATTTAATTTTTAAATTATTGAATACAATTATAAGTTACAGTACAATATATCCTAAAGGAGTATTATTTGGCAGATTCCACTGCAAAAATTATTATTGTAGATGACGAAGAACTTCTAAGGGAAAGTTTGAAAGACTTTCTGGAAGATCTTGATTATCTTGTAAATACTGCCGGAAGCATTAAGGAAACCATCGAAATCGTAGAAAATAATAAACCGGATTTGATTGTTGTTGATATGAATCTTCCCGATGGTAATGGTGGGGAATTGATTAGAAAAATAGCAGATAAATATTCTGAAATCAAATATATTATTCATACTGGAGAAAATCCTTATATTATTTCAGAGTTTTTAAGTGAAATTGGAATAACAGCTGAAAATATTATCTATAAACCATTTAAAGATCTTTCAGAATTTGTAAATAAAGTTGAATCGCTGTTAAAAAAATAAAAGTTGACTTTAGCACTTCTATAAATTAAAATTCTTACTAAGATAATTATATTCATCAAGTATATAATTATCTTAAGGCAGGAATGTGGGAATAGAGATTAATTTAAAAATAATTTTTCTAATAATATTGTTTATTATTATCCAGAGCTGTCAAAAAAAATCAAATGAACAATCCGAAGAATTAGAAAATAATGTAGATAAGGCGGGGAATGAAGTAATAGAAACTGATTCTGAATCAATAAAAATAGCTGTAATTTTTGCTAAAAGCGGTCCTGCAGATCTGAGTGAAAGACAAATGTTCCAGGCAGCCAGCTTTGCTTTCGAAGAAATTAATAATCTTGGTGGTATTTTGGGGAAAAAGATAGAAGTTATAGAAATTGATAATATGAGTTCTTCAATTGGAGCAAAATTGGCAGCAGAACAGGCTGTTTCTATAAATGTAACTGCTGTAATCGGTTGTGGAAGAAGCTCCGATTCTATTGCAGCAGGTAATATTTTACAGGAAGCTAAAATAATTATGATATCGCCAGTTTCTACTAATCCGGACGTAACTCTTTTGGGAGATTATATTTTTAGAGTATGTTTTGCTGATAATTTACAAGGTCGTATTATGGCAAATTTCGCTATTAATGATCTTTATATGCATAATGCAGTTGTTTTAATCAATAAAACATACATTTATAGTAGTGAGCTTTCTGAGTATTTTATTAATAGATTCAAGGAGCTTGGAGGTGAAATTCTTTGGGAAGGTCATTTTATTGAGAATATGTCTGATTTCTCTTCCATTCTTACTAAAGTAAAAGAGCTTGAACCGGAAATTATTTATTTGCCGGCTTACCCCCGTGACAGCGGATATATTATAAGACAGGCAAGAGGTATGGGTATTCTTTCAATATTTCTAGGTGGTGACGGCTGGGGGAGTGATGGATTTTTTACATATGGAAAAGATTCAATAGAAGGAAGTTATTTAACAGATCATTGGTATTACGATTTAGACGAGGAAAGCAGTAGAAACTTCGTATCAAAATTTATAGAAAAATTTAATGAAATCCCGGATTCCGGTGCCGCATTGACTTATGATGCTGTATACATTCTTGCTGATGCACTTATTAGGGCAAATTCCTTAGATACGACTAAGATACGGAATTTTTTAGCTAAAACCGAGAACTTTAACGGGATAACAGGAAGCATCACTTTTGATGAAAATGGAGATCCTATAAAACCTGCAGTAATAATGAAAATAGAAAATAATGAGCGTGTTTTTATAAAAACAATAGAACCATAAAATATGAAGTACTTAAACAACCTTAAACTTAGCAGTAAAACAAATTTTGGAATAATTGTAACATTTATTTTTATAGCTTTTATATTTATTATTATTGAAATACCTGTTCAGCAAAATCGTTTGGAACAATCAATGTATCGAAGCAGGATCTTATTAAGAACTCTTGTTGAAAGGGACAAGCAACCGCTGGCAACTGAAATGTTTGATCGTCAGAACAGGGCAGTAGAAATGCGTTTAAACCAGATGCTGGAAATTGATGATGTTTTATCCATTAATGTTTATGATGAGAGTGGTAATATATTTGAAACACAGGGAATATTTAAGACTAATGATAATTTAAAAATAGAAGAAATGATATCTCCAGAGGAAAATATATCAATAACTAAGAAGGATGGAGAAAATCTTATTGTCTATTTTCAAGAAATTATCATTATAGGAGAAAGAATAGGATTTATTAAAATATTTTATTCTATAAATAGTATAATAAATGAGCAATTGTTCTTTATTCTTGTAAATTTAATTCTTTTATTTCTTATATTTCTCATAATGCTAGTATTCCTAAATTTTATTTTAAAAAGGACAATTATTAATCCTCTTATGTTTCTAAGAGACGCTATGCAGAAAATAAATATAGACAATCTAGGTGGTACTGTTGAAATTAAGAATAATGATGAAATCGGGGATTTAACTGGTACTTTTAATAAAATGTCTTTAGAATTACATCGATCTTACAGAGAGATAGAGTATAATAAAAAGTATTTCAATAACTTATTTAATTCTCTAAATTCTGTACTCATTACAGTTGATAAAAGCGGTGCTATTAAACATTGGAATAAAGCCGCAGAAATATTCTTTGAAATACCTTCTATAACTACTTTGAACAAAAAATTATGGATACTGCTACCCATGTTTAAAGAGTATAAAAAAAATATTACAAAAGTTATAAAATCAGGTGAAATTATTAATCTATATAAGATTAAAACAGGAAAAAATAAATATTTAAATATATCCTTCGAGCCGTTAGTCTTTCAGAATAAAACTGAACTTGTAATTGTTATAGATGATGTTACGGAAATTGAACAAAAGGAAAATCAATTCAGACAAACACAAAAGATGGAAATGATTGGAACTCTTGCAGGAGGACTATCACATGATTTTAACAATATTTTGGAAGGCCTGATAGGTGCAGTAACTATTTTAGAGATGAAGATAGAAAAAGGAAAAGAAATAAAGAGTGATTTTCTTAAAAAATATATTGGCCTGATGAAGGATGCGACTTTAAGGGCAACAGATATTGTGAACAGGCTTTCAGGATTATCAAGAAAACAAGAATTGGTTTTTATAGCAATAGATTTAAATGATTCTATAAAAAATATTATTAAAATTGCAGAGAATTCATTTGATAAATCAGTAAAAATTAATTCTGAGTATTTAGATACACCTGCTATAATAAATGCAGATCCTACGCAGGTAGAGCAATCTATACTAAATGTATGTATCAATTCTTTACATGCTATGACAATAATGAGAAAAAATAATGAGAAATGGGGCGGTAATCTCGATATAGTGATTAACCGTATCAATGCAGATAAAAAATTCTGTAAAAATTTTGCAGGAGCCAGACCGGGTAATTATCTCTGTATTTCAATTAGTGATAATGGTATAGGAATGGACGACAAAATTATAAAGGATATTTTTACTCCATTTTTTACTACAAAGGAGAAAGGTTCTGGTACTGGCCTGGGATTATCGATGGTTTATAATACTATACAGCTTCATCAAGGTTTTATTAATGTTTATTCTAAGACTGGAATGGGAACTACATTCAACTTATATTTTCCAGAGCATGCTGTTCAAGAAAAATCCGTTATCAAAGAAATTGAATTTGATAAAGATTTTTTTTATAAGGGATGTATCTTATTAATTGATGATGAAGAATCCATTCATGAAATAATAGTGGGCATGGTAGAAGATTACGGGCTTTCTGTAATATCTGCAATGGACGGCAAAACAGGTATTGAGTTATTTAATAAAAATATAAATGATATAGATATTATTATTCTGGATATGGCTATGCCCGGTTTGTCCGGTAAAGAAATTTATAAAAAAATCATTAAAATTAAACCGGATGTTAAAGTATTACTGGCTTCCGGGTATAAACAGGATAAACGTGTTTCAGAAACAATAAAATTAGGGGTAAACGGATTTATACAAAAGCCGTTTACTTTAAAAGCATTAATTACTTCGCTTGCAAAACTTTTAGAGAAAGATAAAAAACTTAAAAATTAATATCTAAGTACCTTCATAACCTCTGTTCCTTCATCATTAACCGTATAGACAGCTGTCGGCAGGCCAATCGGATCTCCGTATTCATTAAAAGTTAATTCACCCTGATAAACCTGAAAAGATTTTGTATTTATAATTGCATTTTTAATATCTTCAGGATTAAGGGACTTCGCTATATTTATTGCTTCGTATATTACAATGATTGCA
>SDBV01001112.1_pt1 | contig 39937 bp, 41 predicted proteins | sample 2277081 | NCBI WGS metagenome assembly SDBV01 (sample SAMN10402039, study PRJNA504765) | marine sediment metagenome | isolation source: marine sediment core GS10_PC15, 223 cmbsf | place: Arctic Ocean: Southern Knipovich Ridge | collected 2010
TTATGTCTCCATAGGTTGCGGAGTGCGATAACAAGATAATTGCGAATCATAACTGGTGTAATGACAATTTCGTGCCAGAATATATATGCAACTGATTTATTGGTATATAACAACAAGTATCCATGAAAGAAGTGTTGGATTTTCCAACACCCTGTGTGCATTATATCAACAATAACGTAAATTTATACCACAGACTAAAACTGATGGCACGAAAAGAGGGTACTGTTTTGATCGTTGATGACAACGATGATCTGCTCATGGCACTGAGGATATTCCTATCCCGCCATTTTGAGCAAATTGATACCCTGAGGAACCCAAACCTGATCCTTTCCACCCTTGAAAGAAAACCTTATGATATCATCCTGCTGGATATGAACTTCACAGCTGGTATTGCTTCGGGCAATGAGGGCATCTTCTGGCTGAACAAGATCCTGGAGATGGATCCGGCTGCCACTGTAGTATTCATTACAGCTTTTGGGGATGTGGAACTGGCTGTAAAATCAATGAAGGAAGGTGCAGCCGATTTTATTATGAAATCGTGGGACGAGCAGAAGATCCTTACCACCGTCCTCGCCGCATATCAGCTGAGAAAGAGCAGGCTTGAAGTATCCCTGCTGAAAAAGAAGCAGGCCCATCTGACCAGGGAGATTGAGAAGGACTTTTCCGTCTGTTATTGTCAGTCAGCCGCCATGAAGGAGCTCGAAGAATTGATCCGTAAAATAGCTTCCACCGATGCAAGTGTGCTGATACTCGGGGAGAACGGAACCGGGAAGGAGGTGGTTGCCAGGGAGATTCACAGGCTCTCAAACAGGCACAGGGAAATTTTTGTCAAGGTTGACCTTGGCGCCCTGCCTGAAACACTCTTTGAAAGTGAACTCTTCGGTCACAGGAAAGGAGCCTTCACCGATGCCAAAGAGGACCGCGACGGGCGGTTTATCATTGCTTCGGGTGGCACCCTGTTTCTTGACGAGATCGGCAACCTGCCACTATCCCTTCAAAGCAAATTGTTATCTTCCATACAGAACCGGGAGGTTTATCCGGTGGGATCCTCCAAACCTACCCGTACAGATGTCCGTATCGTATCGGCCACAAACATGCCGTTGCAGGAGATGATAAGCCAGAAAACCTTCCGCGAGGATCTCTATTATCGCATCAATGCCATCCAGATAGAGATCCCACCCTTAAGGAACAGGAGAGAGGACATTCCGTTGCTCACAGAGTTCTTCCTGAGAAAATACAGTACACAGTATCATAAACCTGGCCTGAAGCTGAATGAAAAAGCGGTGGCCAGCCTGAAGGACCATAGCTGGCCCGGAAATATCAGGGAACTGGAGCACACCGTCGAAAAGGCTGTGATCCTCTCCGACCGGGGGATGATCACTACAGAACACCTCTTTCCCCGGTTTTCAGCATCCCAGGCAGGCCCCATACCGGATACACTCAACCTGGAAGAAAATGAGAGGCTCATCATTGAAAGAGCCATGAGGACCGAACAGGGCAATGTGAGTGCAGCTTCAAAAAAACTGGGAATCAACCGATCCACTCTTTATATGAAAATGAAGAAATATGGTATTTAGCAGGTTCATCTGGACCATTCTGGCATTTATTGCTGCCATCGCTCTCACCTCGCTGGGAATCGGGATCTATCTGCAAAACCCCGATTACCCGGTAACCACCTCCCTGTTGATGGCGCTCCTGGTGGTTGAAACCCTGCTTCTCTTCTATTACCTTACCAGGATCAGAAGGGACCTGTTGAAACTGGTCAATGCCCTGCGCCATGACGATCCGACCCTGCAATTTACCAGGGAAGGAGGTGATCCCTATTTCAGTGCTATCCACAGGGGATTTAATGAGATCATCAGGGATTTCAGGCTTATCAGGCTGGACAAGGAGGCTGAACACCGGTTCTTTGAAGCCACTGTGGATCATATTCAATTCGGGATCATTGCATTCAATGCACAGGGTGAAGTGGAATTGGTCAATGATTCTTTCCGGGAACTTTTCCGGATGGAACGTATCACTCACCTGGATTCCCTTTCTGAAATTTCAGCAGAACTGCCGGATATGATCAGGCTACTATCCCACCGGAAGGAGTCACTGAAACGGGTGCAGATAAAAGGAAGCCAGCACCACCTGATATTTCTTGCCTCGAAGTTCAAACTGAAGGATCAGGAAATCTCCCTCATTTCTGTCCGGGATATCAGCAGGGAAATTGACCGCAATGAACTGGAAGCCTGGCAAAAGCTGATGCGTGTCCTGAGGCATGAGATCCTCAATTCCATCAGCCCCATCAAACTTATGGCAGGCAACCTGTCGGGGATACTTCAACCGGGAAGGGAAGTGAATTTCAATTGGCTTTCAAAACCACATAAAGGGCATTGGCCGGAAGGGTCACCGATACCCCTGCTTGCAGTTTTCCAGCCTTTGACTTTCTGACTTTCAACTCTTGTGATGGATATCCTGCCAGATCCAGCAACAATGCCTATTCCAGGTGTGGATTGTCGATGGTAATACGCACCCTTGTGGGAGCTGCCATCCAGGGCATTCTGCCGGTGTCCACAATGCGGAAACCCTCCACAGAATCTCCATTCAGCTCAAACGCTTCACTTACCTCTTTCCAACCGGTAGGCCGGTACGTGGTCCCCGATTGGATAAGGATTTTTCGACTTTCGCTGAGCGGCAGGCCATCCATGGAAACCACTCCCACTGTTACATAATCATTCTCCGATTCAATGGTAATATCACCCAGTAAAAACGTGCCATGAGATTTTACAAATCCGCTTACACCAACCGCTTTTGGCGAGTTCAAAGTGAAAATACCCCTCTGATAATCAAGGGTAAGTTCGCCTGTAATGCTTTTTACGGTCCCTTTCTCCAGATCGATCAGCTCCGCTAATTTTACATTGATAAAGGATCCTGCCGGATCTCCGCCATAAACCGCTTCCACATGTCCTGTCAGAAAAGCCAATGGACTCAGACCTCCCGCAGAAGCTTCTGTTTTAATCCCTTCCAGCTGGTCCCGGTTTGGATCGAAACTTACGTCCTCGTGGATCATGGTCTCTCCCTCGGCGATATAGCCCTTTCTGAACAGGAGTGCATACGCCGGGAACTGGGCTATGCCTCCCGGGGTGGAATAGGTCCATCGGTTCATGGCATACATACCCATACTGTCTCTGGTAAATTCGAAATAAGGAAATTCCATGTAATCCCTGGAGGTGATATAGAACCAGTAAAAAGCATCATGACCTGTAAGTGACTGGTAGGCCGAAATAAGTGCAGGAGCTTCACTCTGGTATTTTTGGGGCAGGTTCCATCCGCTTTCGGTGATGATCATTGGTGCCCCTGCCACCTGTTTTTTGGGTACAGGAAAGTGCCGAAATGGCAACGGTAAGACTTAATATGAGTTTGATTGCTTTCATTTCATGTGGGGGTCTTGTTGAAACAAAAATAGAATAAAACCGGAATCATTTTCAACAAACAGTGGCTTTTACCGTTCTCTAACTATATCTATATGTTTTATGCCCATAAATGTACCATCAAATCTGCCAGCCATCCGGGAATTAAAGAAGGAGAATATCTTCATTATGGAGGAAAGCCGGGCCATTCACCAGGATATCAGACCACTCCGTGTTGCACTGTTGAACCTGATGCCTCAAAAAATGATCACTGAAACTGACCTGCTGAGATCGCTTGCAAATACCCCTCTTCAGGTGGAACTGGACCTTCTCTATATGAACGAACATGAGTCGAAGAACACCCCCCGGGAGCACATGGAGGTGTTCTATAAAACATTTGATCAGATTAAGGGGCAGCGGTACGACGGACTGATCATCACTGGGGCACCCGTTGAAATGCTGGATTTTGAAGAGGTGGATTACTGGGACGGATTATGCGAGGTCCTGGAGTGGAGCAAAACCAACGTCAGCAATACCATGCATATCTGCTGGGGTGCCCAGGCCGGTCTTTACTACCACTACGGGATTGAAAAATTTCCGCTTGAAAAGAAAGCGTTCGGAATTTTTGACCATGTGATCACTGACAGAAAACATCAGCTGGTGCGTGGTTTTGATGATATGTTTCCCGCTCCCCATTCAAGGTATACCGAGAACAGGCTGGAAGATCTGGAAAACCATCCTGATCTCATTGTTCTTGCCCATTCTCCCGAAGTAGGATCCAACATTGTGCTTTCAAAAGACAACCGCCAGATCTTTATCGCTGGCCACCTGGAATACAATCCCCTGACCCTGAAGAATGAATACGACCGTGACCGGGCAAAGGGACTGGACACAGAGGTTCCGATAAACTATTTTCCTGGTGATGATCCCGAAAAGGATCCTGTGATCCGCTGGAGGGCCCATGCCAGCCTGCTCTTTTCAAACTGGCTCAATCATTATGTTTACCAGGTTACCCCATTCGACTGGTAATATCATTATCCCTTATGTTTGTAACGTATAAGGGCCTGGGATCAGACATCCACATCAAGGTTCGTCAATCCACATTTCCGTGCCCCGGTCACAACCTCCAAATAGGCATCCATGGAAACAGAGTGGTCAATCTCAGGGAAGAGATGTGCCCGGTAAGCAGGCCGGTACTGGACCATTATGTTCACAAATGTCGTTGCCGGCAGATGACCTGCGATCCATTCCATGGCAGCCATAGAGCCACTCACATTGTTAGGCATTACAAGGTGTCTGATCATTAATCCACGATAGATGATTCCATTCTTTTCCGGCTGGGCCACTCCCACCTGCCTGTTCATTTCAAGTAGGGCAGAACGGGTTACCTCAGGATAAGTCTCTGCATCACTTGAATAGAGGGCGGCCTGGTCTGCATCCATGTACTTGAAGTCAGCCAGGTAGATGTCTGCGACACCGTCCAACAACTTAAGGATCGGAAGCCTTTCCCATCCACAGGTGTTGTAAACCAGGGGTAATCTTAATCCCCGGGATGCGGCCTGATCCAGGGCCAGAACCACATGCGGGGAAAAATGAGTGGGTGTGACCACGTTAATGTTACTAACGGTTCTATCCTGTAATTGTAACATCATGTCTGCAAGGTCCTCGATCGCACATTCGGTCCCAGCGCCCCCGTGGCTTATGTCCCAGTTCTGGCAGAAGATACAACCCAGATTGCAATGGCTCAGGAAAATGGTGCCGGATCCCCCCACCCACACCAGCGGGCGCTCTTCTCCGAAATGAGGACTATATGATGCTACCTTTAATTGGTAAGTTGCTTTGCAGAACCCTGTTTCCCCTTCAAGCCGGTTAACTCGGCATTCCCTGGGGCAGAGCCTGCAATCCTTCAGCATTTCCCACAATGCTTCTCCCCTTTTTCTGAGTTCTCCGCTTCGATGGAGCGAAATATAACCCGGTCTGTATGATACCCCATTCATCCCGATATAAATGTAGTAAATCATTTTCTCTAAACCTTTCAATTACTCTTTTCCCAGCAATTGGCATCAGTTTGGTCCAGTGTTAAATTAATGTTAAAATTGAAACTTTTAACACGCCCTGTTTGTTGTAGTTGTGCTTAGATTAATGCCTTACATTTATTATCAATATCATAACCTTTAAACCACATTACCATGAACCACTTAATTAAAACCATCATCAGAAGAATGATTTTTGTTATTCCTGTGTTGCTAATTTCAATGACATTATCCGCACAGGATAATGATGCTTATGAAAATGCTAAAAATGAAATTGAACAAACCTTCGGATCCTTTCTCTCAATGTTTGAAGTCTATCCCAAGGATGCCCTCCCAGGAGCCTGGGATAACTTTAAGCAATTGCAAAGCCCTGAAAATGCAATCCCTGCAAAATATCGAGAGTTGCTTCAACTTGCTGTAGCTTCCCAAATACCATGTGCTTATTGCGTCTATTACCATATTGCTGTTGCTAAAGCATTTGGTGCAACTGATGAAGAAATTCAAGAAGCAGTTGCACATGGTGCACAAACAAGGCAATGGAGTATGATATTACAGGGGAATCAAATTGAATTAGAGGTATTCAAGAATGAAGTAGATGCTGCGCTCAAATACATGTCAGAAAAATAGGAAGATAAAGTCCCTTTGGTAGAATACCGAGATTGATTGAAAATTAAAAAAAAACCTGAAGATCAAGATAAGGGTCAAGCCCCCGGTGTAATACTGGGGGCTTTTCTATTGTGTTAATGTTTTGGCACTCCTGTTCCTGCAACTGCAGCATCATAGCTGCCAGGTTGGATATCTCCACATCGGTGCCCGATCCCTGGTGACTGATATCCCAATTCTGACAAAAAACGCACCCCAGGTTACAATGACTCAGAAAAATAGTACCCGACCCGCCTACTCCCACCAACGGCCACTCTTCCCCGAAATGGGCATGGTAGGAGGCCACCTTCAGCTTGGAGGTTGCTTTACAGAATCCCTTCTAACCTGACAGCCGGTCCGCTCCACATTCCCGCGGATACAACCTGCAATCCTGCAGTATGGCCCAGAGCTCTTCTCCCCTCTTCTTCAGCTCTCCGCTCCTGTGCAGTTCAATATAACCTGGTTTAACAGGAATTTCATTCATCTCCTTAAAATATCCTCTATCCTATGTATCAAAATACGGAATTTAGATTATACCTTTAAAGAGATATTATATGATTGCAATCTTATAAAAACTCAAATGAAAAAAATGTCTTTGGTTACCCTGATCATTATGGCCTCCGTGATGCTGACAGCCCAACACGGAACAGTTAATGACAATCTTACCATGAACAGCGACATACTCAAGATGGAACGGAACTATGCCATATACCTGCCACCCGACTATGAGACCTCACAGCGCAGTTATCCGGTCCTCTACCTGCTGCACGGTGCCGGGACGACCAGACCGGGTGGGTGCAATTCGGGGAGGTACTTCGCAAAGCCGATGAGGGCATTCACTCAGGCACCGCTACGCCAATGATCATCGTGATGCCCGATGCCAATACCGGGCACAGGGGTTATTTCAATGACCTGGAAGATCAGTGGAGGTACGAAGACTTCTTCTTTGAGGAGTTCATGCCTTATGTGGAAAAGACATACCGGATAAAAGGAGAGAAAAGGTACCGGGCCATTGCAGGCCTCTCCATGGGTGGAGGTGGTTCATTCATGTATGCACTGCATCATCCGGAGCTCTTTTCATCTGCCTGTCCCCTGAGTGCAAGCTGCGGGCCCATCAACAGGGAGAAGATGGAGGAGCAGCTGAAATGGAGGGGATGGGAACCATCTTCAGAAGAGAAGATGGAAGCCTGGTACAAACGGCACAGTGTCCTTGAGCTCATCAATGACATGCCGGAAGATCAGAAGAAAGCAGTCAGATGGTACATCGATTGCGGGGATGACGATTTTCTTTTTGAAGGCAACTCCCTGGTCCACATAGCCATGCGGAAGAAAGAGATCCCTCATGAATTCCGGATCCGTAACGGAGGCCATTCATGGACTTACTGGAGAGAGGCCCTTCCCGAAGTACTCTCTTTCGTTTCGGATGCGTTTCATCAGCATTGATATTATCTAACAACATTTAATCCTGCAACAATGAAATCTATTCTTAAGTTTATTACCATCACATTGACTACAGTCATTTTCCTATGGGGATGCAATGCCTCCAGTAACTCAGAACAGACCAATGAATCAAAGATCCCGGTCATTTTCGATACAGATGCAAACAATGAACTGGATGACCAGCATGCCATCGCTTACCTCCTGCTGAATGACAACACTTTTGATGTTGTTGGCATTACTGTAAACGCTACCTGGAGCGGAGGAGGGATTGAAGGACATTACAAAGAAGCTGAACGGATTACGAACCTGTGTGGTTTACAGGGTCAGATACCCATTTTTAAGGGTGCCGATGGTGGATTTCCCGATATCATGGACCATACCGGGGACCCTGTTTTTGATGGATCGGAGGCTGTGAATTTCATTATAGAGCAGTCCGGGAAAGAGAGGGATACTCCCCTGATGGTCTTGGCAGTCGGAAAACTAACCAACGTAGCGCTTGCTTTAAAAAAGGATCCCTCCCTGGCTGAACGGATCAGGGTTGTCTGGCTGGGTTCCAACTATCCCGAACCCGGAGAATACAACCAGGACAACGATACATTGTCCATGAGCTTTATCCTGAAAACCAATGTACCTTTTGAAATGGTGACGGTCCGGGGTGGTAAGACCTCAGGCACCGCAGCTGTGACAGTGACAAAGCAGGAGATTTTAAATAAAATGCCTGGCCTGGGTCCGGAAGCATCAGGTCCTGTTACCGGAAGGCATGGAGGAAGTTTTACAAATTTTGGTGACTATTCGGTGAACCTTTTTGAGCATATCAATTTTCATGATGAAAGCCAATCGCGTGCCCTGTTCGATATGGCTGCTGTGGCCATTGTAAAGGATCCCTCCTGGGCTTCAAGTGTTGAAATCGCCTGTCCCGTGTTAATTGAGAACCAATGGATGGAGCAGCCTGGCAATGAGCGAAAAATTATTGTCTGGGAGAATTTTAAAAGGGATGAAATCATTGCTGATTTCTATGCCACACTGGAACAAGGATCGGATTAAGATCGCCAGAAAGTTATTGCTCGGAATGATGTTTTTTTTTTAACTTACCTGGCATGAAAACAATCATCCTAATTCTATAACCTATGAAACGTAGAAAATTCATAACAACTTCAGCCATGTCTCTCCCCATAATCAGTATGTTCCCCGCCAACCTCTCCGCCATCGTTCGTGAGGTCCGGAAGGGGAAGATAGAAAAGCGTTCCCTGGGAAAAACCGGAGAAAAATTATCTGTCATCGGATTTGGAGGCATCGTGGTGAAGGATGCCACCACCCAGCAGGCATCGGCCCGGGTCAGGGAGGCCATCGATTATGGCATCAATTACTTCGACGTGGCTCCGTCGTACGGCAATGCGGAAGAGATGCTGGGTCCGGCCCTCAAACCATACCGCAAGGATGTATTTCTGGCCTGCAAAACAGGAGAACGCAAAAAAGAAGGGGCCCGGAAGGAATTGGAGCAGTCACTGAAATACATGCAAACCGACCATTTCGATCTCTATCAGCTGCATGCTGTTACCAGCCTTGAAGATGTGGATACCATTTTTGGTAAGGGTGGAGCCATGGAAACTTTCCTGGAAGCCCGCGAAGAGGGAAAAGTCCGTTTTCTTGGATTCTCGGCCCATTCTGTGGAGGCTGCCATGGCGCTGATGGATAGATTTGATTTCGATACCATTCTTTTCCCCATTAATTTTGCCACCTGGTACGCGGGCAACTTTGGTCCGCAGGTTATGGAGAAGGCCAGGGAAAAAGAGATGGGAATCCTGGCCCTGAAAGCCATGGCCTGGCGGCCCTGGGAAGAAGGAGAAGAAAAAACAAATTCAAAAACATGGTATAAACCGCTTGCTGAGAAGGATGCAGCCAACCAGGGACTCCGGTTCACACTGTCCCATCCTGTCACCGCAGCCATTCCGCCGGGGGATGAGAATCTCTTCACCATGGCCCTGAAACTTGCCACTGATTTCAAGCCCATGGACAAAGAGGAGATCAGGGCAATCAAGGAGAAGGGCATGAAAACCAATCCACTGTTCAGGTACCCCATGGAGGCCTGAGCTTCTTTTCGGGGTGATTACTCCGGAACAAACAGGAATGTATAGGTAGAATTGAATTCGGGGTGTCCTTTCACCTCCAACTCCAGGGTAAACCGGTCCGTATCCCAGTGAGGAAGAACCTTGCTGATTACCGGGCCTTCAATATTTGTATTGGCCTCAACTGCTTCATATTTCCAGGCAGACAATGACAGCTTCTTTTTACCTCCAATCAGCGTAATCCGGACCTCACCACCCTCCACATCCCCGGGAAGGTCATTCAATAACCAGATCCGGGCCGAAAACTCTTCCCCTTCTCTCCACTTCAGTTTCTTGTTCTGAGCACTTACCAGAAAAGGTCTGCACGCATCACTAACAGCGTAAAAACCAGGTTTTGGTATATTGGGCCATGTCACAATACTGTTGTTTGCAGCTGTGGGCCATGGCTCGTTGAAGCACCAGTTAAGTGCCATGGAGCAATAGGGTTTTTGCCGGCGGGCCTCCTCATAAATGGCTTTGTATCCCTCACATTGAAGAAGCTGACCGTTCGCAATCAGTTCATCCAGGTCATCCGATTCGCCGAAGTAGTCCTCTATCATGCCCTGCATGAGCCAGGTATCTCCAACCCAGGCATTGTAGGCATGATGGCTTTCCCATGAAGCACCTGGGCCCGGAGGCCAGAGCTCCTCCAGCGGGATGATCGATTCCAATATTTCCATTGATGAAGGCGCTGGCATACCAAATTCAGTGTAGGCTGTATTGGAGGCCCGTGCCATGGTGGAATAGACTTCCTCATGGGTCTCCATGTCCCTGAAAACATAATGGCCATGTCCAATGCCAATCAGTGGAGAGGTGTTTATGTACGGAGTAAAGGGGTCCAGGCGAAGGCATTGGCTGTTCAGGAGTCTTAATGCCAGAGACTGGTCGGTCATACCGCTCCATGAATTAAAGAGCTCGTTCCCCCCCGACCACATGGCCAATGAGGGATGTTTCCTGATCCTTTTAATGATGGCTTCTGATTCCTGCTCCAGCACTTCCAGGTATTCAGGTGTTCCCACATAATTGTTACAGGCCAGCGGGAACTCCTGCCACACCAGGATACCCTTTTCATCACAGAGTTCATGGAACGATTCTTTATTGACGATACCCCCACCCCAGATCCTCATCATATTGAAATTGGCCTCCAGGGCACGGTCCAAAAGCTCTTCGTACCGTTCCCGTGAAATGATCCCTGGAAATATCTCCGGGTTGACCCAGTTGGTACCTTTACAGAAGATCCTTCGACCATTGATCTCAAGCTGGATGGGTGCCACACTCCTGGATTTGGGAAATCCCCGGGGCTCCCTCCAGGCTCCTTCGTTCATTACCAGTTTTACCCGCCTGAACCCGGTTCTCCCGGTAACCGTTTGGATCAGGTCTCCATTTTTGTCAGTTAGCTCAACGGAGTAATTATACAAATATGGATCGCCATGGTCATGGGGCCACCACAATATGGGATCCTTCAATATCGCCTCAATGAGAACCATGTTTTCCTCCGGAGGCGTCTCCTTTGCAATTACTTCCCTGCCCGATGATTCATATAACTTCCAGGTAATTTGAGACCCGTCCAGACCCGATCCGGAAATCTCAACCCTTATCGTTGCTTCATTTAGCTCCCTGTTCAGGGTGTACTGAACAGATGCGTCGTAAATACGGGACCCTGGCATGATCTCCAGGTAGGTGTCATCCCAGATACCCATGGGGACAAGGCGCGGGTGCCAATCCCATCCGTAACTCACCGCCGGTTTAACACTTTGGGCGGCCTGTGAGCGGTCGACCGGTTTCTTATGCAGTTTTGGGATGGGATAGATCTTAACCTGAAGTGTATTTCGCTGCTCCAGGTAATCCGTAAGATCGAGTCTCACAGGCGTAAACATTCCTTCCTGGTGAAGCAGCTTCTGACCGTTCAGGATGATGTCAAATTCGTAATCAATGCCAAGGGAGATGAAATAGAGACGCTCTCCCGGTCCCATCTCCGGCTTTTCAAACCGGCTCCTGTACGTAAATTCCCGGTCCTCCATCCACAAATAGTCCTTCCAGTTCTCCGCATAATAATAATTCCTGTATTTTTCAGCCCTGGCTATATCCAGCTGGACAGCGCCCGGGACGGTTGCCTCAGTCCACCTGGTATGGTTAGGATCTCCCGGGAGGGAATAACCAACATCCCATCTCAATTCGGGGGGATCAGCAGCATGAATAATACCAACCAATAAACATCCTGTTGCAAATAAAAAAAGCCTGTACATAACCAATGATTTCTCTGAAAAAAAATTCACGAAACGATTTTCCTGAACAACAGTGCAGCCATTGCAACACTGGCAATCGAGAGTGCGCCAAATACAATGGCCAACGTGTAGTCCTCACTAATCCCCCTTACAAACATCATTATGACCATCGCAGCCAGTGCAACAGTCAGGATAACCATGAAGACCATAGCGAAAGAGACGATCACAAAACCAAGGCTTTGACGCCGCCATAACAATACCGATCCAAAGATCAGTCCTGGAAGCGCAAAAGCCAGGTCTATTACATGAACCGGGTTTACCAGCAAATCATTATCAACAACCTCTGCCGGGATGGTGTTTTCAATGATGGAAGGGACCACCGATTTTAACCAGAGTGCATAAAAGACCAGTGTAACAAAAAAATATAGCCCGAAACCAGTTTAACCGGCGCGCCCCTGAACCAGCCGGCCACATCCTGTTTTCCTAGGTCGGTCATCAAAACTATAAAAGCATAAAGTGAAAGTCCCAGGGTTGCACAATAGAGCAAAAAGAACCTGTTGAAATGCACCCCGAAGCAATAGATGATGAAGGAGTACATGATATAAAAAAGGATTCCCCCGTATATCAACGTGGCAACCCTGCTTCCCCTTGCAGAATAAAAGAGAGTGATCAACAACAACGGTACCACGAGAAACAGGTCCACCATGTCCTGTCCCATGCCCTGGGCGGCCATGGAAGCAGCATCCCGTTCATACGTACCCGGAAGAAATGCACCTGCTATGGATACAATGATCAGTGAAATCGCCAGCGGTATGGTCAGAATACGGAGTATCCTCAGGTTGGATAGAGACATGAAATCCGGATTTAAATAATCAATGCTGAAGATAAGAAATTCTCTTTTAATCCCTGCTTACCTGGTATCCCATACTTTCAGCCGTAGCTGCCCGGTATATCGGACAGGACATAGCTTTCACACTGGAACCGGTGGAGTAGATCTATTCAGGAATCTGAATGTTGTAAACCAGCCTGAGATTCAGGATGATTCCATCGTTGAAGGTGATATTTTTCACCGTCCTGTTGTCACCGAATGCAATCAACGGGATGGCAAAACTCACCTTCTGGTCACCGGCATACTGCTTATAACTTCTTCCAAAGGTACGTCCGACCCGCCCTTCCACATAGAAGTTTCCAAACATTCTCTGCCTGCCGAACAATGACAGGTCGATGCTCTGGCGCTCCATATAGTCACCCGAATATGCATCGTCACCCAGGTAAAAAGTAGTGATCAGACCGAAATGGCTGAAGCCGACAGTCAGGTTATCATTAACCTTGTATTTCGCCTTGACATACACAGGCAGCATACCGGCAATGCTCCATTTACCGGATATCTGCCAGTTCAGATTCACCAGTGGAACCAGGTATGGTCCAAACTACTCCTGATTGTACATTGCACCGAAACCCATGGTCAGTTCATCATGAAATTTCTTTTCATACATGACCAGTGCCCCCAGCTGGATGCTGTTTGCATCCACATTCATAAAATCGGTCATGAACCGGGGAGCAAAAAGTAACTGCATACTCCTGCCGTTGCTGAATCGCTGCAACAATCCTGTCCTCAGTATGAAACCATTGAGAATGATTGGGTTTGCAATGCCATCCGGAATTTCAGGATCTCCCTGCACATTGAAATAGAAATAATTCAGATTGTTTACAATGATGGTGCTTTTGGAAAGCTGTATCGGCACTGTAAGACCAAGGAAAGCGGCTGCCTCAATGGCATTGCCCTGGTAGGTTTCCTTATAGGATTGGGGCAAACCATAGCGCCCTGAAATGGTTAGAATATCAAGGGTTTGCTGAGCTGGCAAGAGGATACCGATGCTGGCGATTAACACCAATATGGAAAAACATTTCATGGAAAAATATTTTAGTTGGGTGTAGTTATTACAACTCAAGATAGGAATTATTCAAATATCAATAATTTGGGATATAAAAGAATCGTTATTTTTAAAGCATAAATAAATCCAATCTAGATGAAACGAACGATCACCAACATTGTAGCCGCAATCATTGTATTTCCCATGCTGATATCATGTTCCTCCACTCCGAAGAATAGCGATTCCAACAAGACCACAGACCAGGGTGACTATGTGATAGCATCGTACTATTTTCCCAATTACCATGTGGATGCCAGGAATGAAAAGATATTCGGGGAAGGCTGGACCGAATGGGAGCTTGTGAAGGCTGCAGGACCCCGGTTTGAAGGACACAGGCAACCCAGGGTTCAGGCATGGGGATATACCGATGAGGCAGATCCGGCTGATATGGAACAGAAGATCGATGCTTCTACAATGGCAGGTACATGTTCATCGATCCATGGAATGGCCAGCGGTCGACCGTTAATCAGGACCACCACAACGGGTGTTCCGGCTTCCCAGGGAGGTAAAAAGACTTCCCGAAGAACTCTTTCGGAAATTTCCATGGCACCCCTTTCCAGTCCGCTTACAGGCTGACTCTGTCCCGGATAATGACACAGTCCGGCTACCACCTTATCTTTTGCCGATACATCACTTCCCTGGACAGCCTTTACAACGGTCTCAGCAATCCGGGAACAGAGGTAGGTATCCTCACTGTACCCCCCCTGGTTCCTTCCCAATCGCGGATCCCGGTTGGGTTCAATCACAAGGGTAAACAACTGGTGGATCCCCACTGCCCGTGCTTCCCGGGCCGCTGTCTCATAAACCTGGCCCAGGAGATCCATGTTCCAGGTACTCCCAAGGGCAGGACCCTCAGGAAAGATGGTGCCCCCGGAACACATCAGTCCATGGGTGCCTTCCTCTGTCTGAAGCAAGGGGATCTTTAACCTGGTTTCCCGGGCGATCTTCTGCAACTCATTGTAATAATTGGCCTGCTGCTCAGGCCCTTCGTGAAGGATCTGGTTGGCCAGGGTAAAAAAGCCTCCCCCGGGACCGATTCCTTCCATAAAGGTCCCTTCTGCGAACTTCCTGCATCCATCCATCTTTTCTTCAACAGTGCGACCCAACTCTGAGGAATAGACGCAGGGATATCCGAATGATGTTGGAGTAATCCCCAGTACATCTTTGATAAACCGGTTGGCTGAATCCAGTTCATGGCTCATCTGAACCAGGGTATAATCCTCCAGGGCTGTCTCCCGGGACCAGGAAAAATTGCCTGTACAGGGGTGTAAAAGGGAGTGGTTCCCCATATCATGTCCATTGGAAACAGCTACCTTCCATCCATCCACCCTCTGTATCATTCTCTCGGCGGAGAGATAAAAGGTTGCCTTTATCCCATAGCTGTCCAGGATCGGAAGGCCCTTGTCTATCTGGCTCAAGCGTGCATCATCAAAGGTAAGGCTGATAGCCATCTTTTTACCATCCGGCCACTTGAACGCCGCTGCTTGCTGTTCCGGGAGGTTCTCTTCATACCCCTGGGCGAATAAAGGCAAAGCCAGTATTAAACAAATGAGCATGGCAGAAAATGACTTTTCATTCATCCTGCGAAGTTCAATCAAATAATCTTTTATTGATCCCATCTCCTAATTGATTGGTTATTGGTTTAATTCTATAAATTTAAATTTTTAATCCATATTTCACCATGAAGGTTCACACGATTGAATCATTGCGATATTTATTACTGATCCCCGGAATCACCTTATTGATGATTTCCTGCAAGGTGAGCTCACAGGATCAACAAGTTTCACTGGATGACAAAGTCGAAGGAATGCTGATCGGATCAGCCATCGGGGATGCTGCCGGGGGACCGGTGGAATTTGTCTCACCAGCCATCCGCAGTTACTGGTCCACCACCGGCGAAAAACTATCCCACAAAGGACTTGAAGAACCGGCTGGCCTCTTTGAACTGAGAAGCTATCCAAAAGAGGCGGAGCCTTTTGCCCAGTGGGAAGCTTTTGGACCTCCGGGAACCATCACAGACGACACCAGGTTCAAGATGATCCTGTTCAATACCCTTAAAAATCAGCAGGGGGACCTGAGCCTGGAGACATTCGCACAATCCGTGCTTGATTTCAGGGACGAACTTCCGGAGCATTACCGGGACAAATACGATGAGTGGATACCCGAGATTGAATTTGCCACAAGATGGGCCCTGGGTGAAAGGGAAAATGCTTATCCTGTTGAGCGGATCTGGGGAGGTATTCCCACCATGGAAGGACAGATGCCCTTTTTACCCATTGCAGCGCTGAATCCTGACGATCCGGAATGGTGCTATATCAAAACTTACGAATTGGGATATTTTGATACCGGAGTAGCCAAGGATATGAACTCGGCGCTGGTGGCCGGACTGGCCAGGGCACTTCAACCCGATGGATCATGGCAGAACATGGAGGAGGCCATGCGAACTGTGGACCCCTATGGTTATAACAAAACCCTGTACGTGGAAAGGGAACTGGTTCGATGGTTAAACCGTGCCCATCATTTTGCTGAAAAAGCGGACGGAAATGTAGCCAGACTTTTCACCATACTTGAAAAAGATTTGCAGGCTGTTTACTGGTGGGAAGCTTGGGTACCCATCGTTGTGGTATTCGCGGTGGCCGAATTGGCCGGTTACCATCCCCTGGCATCCATGCAGATCATCATGGAGTTCGGGCACGACACCGATTCATACGCTCAGGTAATGGGTGCCATTCTGGGAGCCATTCACGGAAAAGAGGTATTCCCGGCTTCCATGCGGAATACGGTGAACCAGCGCATGAAAGAGCAGTTCAACCAGAACACAGATGACTGGATCATGTTGATTGATGCTTATAAGGGCAGCTCAAATAAGGGCACCTCTAATAACCAATGAAGAATATGATGGATTATGGCAGAGAGACCGGGGATCTGAAAAACTGGCTGGTATCAGAAGCAACTTTCAATGCACAATACCAGGGGAAATGCGAGGCCATATTTTGCCTGGGGAATGGATATATGGGGATCAGAAGTGCCACAGAAGAGAGTTACACCGGACAGGTGCGGAATTGTTTTGTAGCTGGCACATTCAACCGTTTCGACGAGAGTGAAGTGACAGAACTACCCAATACGGCTGATGTGACCGCCATTGATATATACATTGATAATGAACTATTCAGTCTTGAAAAAGGGCAATATGATCATTACCACCGGACACTCAACCTGAAAACAGGAGAACTGGAGCGCGCCTTCAACTGGACCAACAGGGAAGGTAAGCTTTTCAGATTTCAATTCTCCCGGTTTGTCTCCATGAACGATCTGCATCTCACTGCTTCAAAAGTCACCATCACACCAGTCAATTGTGAAGCTGACATCAGAATCATCTCGGGAATCAATGGCCGGATGACCAACAGCGGTTCCCAGCATTTTCAGGAAGGCATGAGAAGGGTTTTCGATAAGCGGCACATCCAGATGGTTCAACAAACGATCCAGTCGGACATTTACTTTGTTCATCATACCACCCATAAGGTTGAATGCTCCGGAAAGGTTGTCTCTGGTTTTGAGATGGATCGCAGAAGGGTTCATATGATCTATGATCTGCACGCCGGTGATGGTGGTACGGTTACCCTCGAAAAGATTTCGAATATACATACCTCCAGGGACAGGGAAACGGAGCAACTTGATCCGGAAGGGCTTAAAAATCATTCTTTGTCACATATCCGCATTCAATCTGAATCCGGATATGATAAGCTGCTGAAAGAGAGCATCAGGGCCTGGACAAGCCTCTGGTCGAACATTGATGTTGTCATAGAGAGTGAAAACGATTTCGATCAGCTGGCCATTCGTTTTGCACAATATCATCTGCTATTGATGACTCCGCAACATGATCCCAGGTTCAGTATTGGGGCAAAAGGTTTTTCGGGTGAAGGCTACAAGGGACACACATTCTGGGATACGGAAATATTTGTTCTGCCTTTCTTCACCTTCGTTTTACCGGATATTGCCAGGAGTTTGCTCAAATACCGCTATCTCTCCCTGGGGGGAGCCCATAAAAAAGCAAAAGTGAATGGATTCAGGGGGGCCATGTACCCCTGGGAATCGGCCTGGCTTGATGATGGAGAGGTCACCCCGCTATGGGGAGTCGCAGATGTTGTGACGGGGAAAGCAATGAAGATCCAGACCGGGGTCAAAGAGCTGCACATTACGTCAGATGTGGCATTCGGGGTCTGGCAATATTATCTTGTAACAGGCGATGAGGACTTTATGAAACATCACGGTTACGAGATCTTCTTTGATACTGCCATCTTCTGGGGAAGTCGCCTGGAATTCAATAAGCAGAGCGATACATACCACATCAACAATGTCATTGGACCCGACGAATATAAGGAGCATATCAATGATGATGCCTTCACCAATCATATGGCCCACTGGTGCATCGAGAATTCTATATACTATTACGACCTGCTAAAAGAGAAGGATACAGCGACATTGAACCGGCTGAATAAGAAGCTGGATCTTGATACTGAAATGAGCGCTTTAAAAGGGATGTTGAATAAGATTTACCGCCCTCAACCTGACCAGGAATCAATCATTCCCCAGAATGATTCCTACATGAAGAAGAAGATCATTGATCTGAGCAAGTATAAAAACCAGCAGCAGGTGGCATCTATTTTTAAAGACTACAACATCGATCAGATCAATGAAATCCAGGTTACAAAACAAGCATCCGTTGTCATGCTCCTGTACCTGCTGGAGCATAAATTCACCCTTGAAATCAAGAGAGCTAATTTTCACTTTTACGAATCCAGGACCCTTCATGATTCCTCGCTGAGTCTCTCCTCACATGCCGTCCTGGCTTGCGATGTGGGTCAGATTGAACTGGCCTACAGGCTATTCCGTGAAGCTTCTGAAATTGATCTCGGACCAAACATGAAAACTTCAGATGAGGGAGTTCACGCCGCGTCACTGGGGGGTATCTGGCAGATCATCGCATGTGGATTTGGTGGTCTGCGAATGGTAGATGGGAAACTTCGCATCAATCCCACCTTACCCCGGCAGATAAAATCGATCACCTATCCAATAACGTGGAAAGGCAATCCGATTAAAGTGACTGTCTCAACGAAAGGCATATCAATAGAAAACAGGGGCAATGATACCATTGAAATCACTGTTCGTGGTAAAGAATATGAACTGAAACCGGGAAGATGGGATTCGATTAAAGTATTTTAGGTGTTATGAGGGTGGATATCATTCTTTTCTGCTTCCTATCTTCCTGGATTGTTCATCAAAATGCCTGGAGAGAATTCCAATGATATCGTTGGCTACCGATTCGATTGGTTTATTCGTCACACTGATTACAGCAAAACCACTTCGTCTGAATATAGCCTGTGCATAATCAAGCTCCTGTCTAATGGCTCTTGGATCAATGTAATTTGTGCCATCTTCAATTCCAAAATCCTGTAACCGTTTCTTACGGTGGGACAAAATCCTCTGGACACTGATATCAAGACCAAAAACCCTTTTTGGATCTACCCTGAAGAGATCACCGGGTGGGTCTGTTCCGGCCACAATCGGTATATTTGCAACCTTCCATCCAAGCATTGCCAGGTATATACTGGTGGGTGTTTTACCGGTTCGGGAAGGGCCAGTTAAAATGATATCAGCTTCATGGATTGATCTGGGATTTAACCCATCATCACTGGCTATAGTATACTCGATGGCGTCAATCCTGTCAAAATACTCCAGATTTAGTTTTCTGAACAATCCAGGCTCATTTAAAGGTTCCTGCTTAAGTATACCTGAAATGTATGAAATCAGGTCACCCATCAGATCAATTGTTTTGATCTTCTTTTCTTTACAAGTATTTATCAACAACTCCCTCCGCTTCTCATCAACCATTGTGTGAAGGATGATTCCGCCGGTGGTGGCCACCTTATCAATGGCCATCTTCAATTGTTTGTCATCAAGGATATCAGGTATAATTTGTACAGGAATTTTACTCTCCGGGTATTGAGCCAGTACAGACTGAACAATACTGTTGGCTGGAAGGCCTTTCCCGCCTGAGAATATATACACAGGACTCTGAGCCGGATTTTTTTCCTTCATATATGACGATTTACTTTCTTAACTGTTGCCAGGCCAGTCTTATTCATGATCTACAAGGTATGAAGATTCAGGCGTAAAATCATTAAGGCACCTAAAAATCAATCCTGTAATAGAAGATCGGCAGAATACCAAGTTGATATACTTCCTGTACAGGTGGTTCACCTCCGATAACAAAAGTTTGTTTCAATATATTAGCCCTATCCGTAACATTGACGATATCGAGACCAAACTCATGTGTGACTTTCACAGCATTGATTCTGTAGTTTAACTTGATATCCACCCGGAAATAAGGATTAAACTGCATGGTATTCCTTAACGAATCGATATAGACAGCCTCACCGGCTATATCAGATGCAGCAATGTCAATGGGTGTGTAACGTTTTCCTCCCGCCAGGGTAATCTTTCCCCCAATTGTGAAGGTGGAGTTTCTTTTTACACCCCACTTAAACTCCTTAGACCCCAGGGCATTTAATATATACCCTCCATTAAAAATGGTATTGTAATTTTTTTCGTCGCTCCCGGTACGTTTTGCGTCATATGCCGAAGCAGTGAACATAAAGAAATACGATTTGCTGAAAAACTTTTCCATTGTAAACTCCAGTCCATAATTGCTGGCTGTACCTTTGTTAACCAGGCTATCAGGAAAAAACCGTTTCAGATCATGCCCTTCATCTAGTACAGAATATGAGGATGAATGGTGTTCTACCGGAATATTATAAAGGTACTGGTAATAGGTTTCCAGCTTGATCCTCAAATTTGAATGTATATAATAGTCCCAGGAAGCCACATTGTGGAAACTCTTCATAAAACCAAGCATGGTGTTTGGCTGTACGAACTCTCCATTCGCATTGGTAAGACCGGCAAAGTAAATATAGGTGGGTACCATCTGGCTGTGTAAGCCCGTTCCAAAGCCAAAAGCATTTCTTTTACCTGCCTGATACCTCATTCCCAGTCTTGGTTCCACCGTCCAGCTGATGTTATCTTCCAGGCAGAGTATCTGACCGTGAACCCCTGCCGTGAATGATGCTTTTTCAGAAGATTTGTATTTCCACTGCACAAAAGGCTGAGATAATGAAGCATAACCGGTATGATCCAGCCTGGTTACGTATTTCAGAAATGCTTCGTTATAAATTGAATCCTCCATGTCAAAAAGGTAAATATCCTGAAGCAGTCCTGTTCTTACAGAATGCTGCTTATTCAATTTCTTATTCCAGAAGAAAGAGACAGAATATTTATTCTGATCAGAACGATAACCAATGTAAGGCTCCATCATTGAGTCAACAACATACAATCCGTCTTCAATATGACGGTACACTTTATCCAGATGATTGGACTGATGTTCCCTTGAAGCTGAAAGAGTAAGTTTTAAGAATGAGTTTGACTTCAGCGGCCTGGAATAATTAATACCTAACACACCCATTCCGGTTCTGAAGTGTTCATCCATGGCCTGTTCACCATATATCCCATCTTTTTCAGGATCGAGCTGTTCGCTGGCAAGTATATCGATGCCGCTTTTACCTCCAATACCGAAAAACGACATATTTCCCTGTTTCCCTGTCGGAAAATTCAACTTAAAGGAGATATCCTGGTATTTTGGAACAGCTTCTGTTCCGATATCGATCCCCAGGGCATGAAATATATCCATGGTGGAATACCGGTATGCAGCCAGGTAGGATGACCTGCTTTTTTTACTAACAGGACCTTCGGCCATTATCTCCGTGCCAAGGAATCCAAGCTGACCTGAAAATTCATGCTTTTCATTGTTTCCATTTCTCATCCTTAGATCGAAGACACCCGCTATGCTGTTGCCATATTCGGCCGGGAAGGCTCCTGTCATAAAGTCTGAAAGGGAAAGCACCTTATTGTTCAGGATGGTTACAGGACCACCAGTGGTGCCAGATACTCCAAAATGATTTGGATTGGGGATATTAACTCCTTCCAGGCGCCACAATACACCCAGCGGTGAATTTCCCCTGATGACCAGATCATTATTTGAATCATCATTTCCCTGGACACCGGCAAAATTTGCTGCCATCCTTGCGGGATCACCCCTGCTGCCCGCATACCTTTCCGACTCCTCCACCGAGAATGTCCTGGCACTCACATATGCCAGTTTATTTAATGCCGAACCTTTCTTCCCTGTGGCGCTCACCCGGATCTCCTCAATTTCAAGGGGAGACTCTTCCATCTGCACCGTAAGAATTACCTCTTTCACAGAATTGGCAATGACATCAGGGACAATGGACTGACGGTATCCAATAAACGAACAGACAACAGAATACCGGCCCACAGGTATATTTTCAATCCTGAAGTGTCCATCTGCATCTGAAATTGTTGCTGCAACGATGGCCGAATCTATGTATACAGCTACAGTTGCTGCCTGTAAGGGAGTATTTGTTTCCAGATCAACTACAGATCCACGGATGGTCTGTGTAATATTCTGTGCCTGAATACCTATTTGAGAGGAAAGCATAAGCATAGCAAGCAATCGTATGAATAATGATTGATACATGGTTTCTCTTTTTAAAGTAAATTGTAGGCTATCTAAGGTTGATTAGAGGGTATTTAACGGGTTGAGATCATCGATACATCCCGTCCAGTAGATTCATTATCAGTTTATTGACGCTTTTTCGATTCTTGAAGGATGCACTGATTCCATAAAGCGCCGCCTGGGGAACCTTGCTGTCATTTCCACCACTGTTGATCACTATCCCGGCCTTTCTTGCAAACTTATCAATGACAGCACCAGGAAGGATTTTCGTCAGGGCCCTGACGATTTTGACAGAGCTTTTTGTTGCCCTGTATTCCTGGTTCAGGGAAGGTTCGTTTTCCATAACCTCATTCAGATCTTTCAGGAACTCTTCCTCTTTTCCAATGTTAAGAGCCGTAACTGTTAAATGAAGTGCATCAGGGAACTGCAGACGGTCAAGATGCCAGCCTTTTGAGCTTAACGCATCACCGATGTTGAAGATATCTTCATTATCAGAAGTGAAAGCCACCACAGACATATCAGGCCGACCGATGATATGCAGGCTTTTATGCTTCTCAATACCCTCCATAATTCCTGCGGTAGTTTTCATAACCTGGTGGGCAATGGTTCGGTATCCTTCCCTGCCCAGATGATTCATTACCGCCCAGCATCCGGCCAGCGGTCCCCCGCTCTTGGTCCCCATGAAAGTAGTTGATGCAAAGATCCCCCCGGACCAGTCAGCATGGACAAAAAACTGCTTTCTTCTCAGTTTTCTGTTTTTATAAAGAATGATGGATACACCCTTTGGAGAATAACCATATTTATGTGCATCCATGGAGATGGAAGTTACTCCCGGAATTCTGAAATCAAAGCCTGGTACAGGGTATCCGAGTTCTTCCAAAAAAGGCAGCATAAATCCTCCCATGCAGGCATCCACATGGAAGAGCAAATTGTGCTTCCTGGCAATGCGTCCGATGTCTCCGACAGGGTCCACAACACCATACGGATAGCAGGGAGCTGAACAAACCAGTAAAATGGCACTTCCGGTAATGGCATCCTGCATGGCCAATGCATCAGCCCTTTTATCATCACCAACAGGTACCACAACTGCTTTAAGTCCGAGGTAGTGACATGCTTTTAAAAAAGCGGGGTGAACCGTTTCCGGAAGAACAACTTCCCACCGGGTATTTTCCGTTCCCTTTTCTGCTGCATAATCACGTGCCACTTTCAGGGCAAGAAAAATGCTTTCGGATCCTCCGGAAGTGACGTTCCCGGCAACCTGACTACCTCCATGCATCAGCTCTACTGCCATCCGGGTAATTTCCTTTTCAAAATTCTTAAGTGACGGAAAGGTGGATGGATTGAGTGTGCTTTCGTATAGAAATGCATTCAGATACTCTTCTGATAGTTTCACATAGTGATTCCCAGGATGATACACAAATCCGAACACTCTCCCAAGATCCCACCTTGCATCATCTGATTTAAAGGCTTGCAGCCTTTCTATCAGATCGGCTCCTGAAGTACCTTCCTCCGGTAAAATGTGATGAGTTTTCATGACATTAAGTTTAGCAGGGATGCAAGGCCCAATCCCAGGTAGTTTCCAATGGCATACCCGATTAGTCCCAGTGTTATACCTATGGCAATGATATCCCTGTTGCCGATTACACTGGCCACAGGTCCTATAAAGGGCGGGCCGAATATTGCAGCGGTGGATGCTATGATCACCGTGTCCCTGTCAATTCTGAAAATAAACGCCAGAAAGAAGTGGAGCAGCACACTGCCAAAGACCACAAAACCGCAGAAATAGAACAGGGTGGAACTGGCAGATAACAGTTCGGAAAAGTCAGCCATGGACCCCATGGCCAGAGCAAACACAAGAAGGAAGTAATTTGCCGATGAGAAAGTATGGGGCAGACACCGGATCTTTGAATGAAATGATGCTGCAATCCCCAGGGTTGTTATCCCAAGTATAATCAATGGTTCGGACAATTGCCCCGTGAAAAGGTAAGAAAGTCCCAATGCCAGGACCATGACAAGAACAGACAACAGAATACCGGTTATCACATTCTTTGAATTCTTCCCTGAATCATTGGTGGGTTGAACAGTCGCAGCATTCGGGTTTTGGTTATGCCATTTGTTCTTAAAGCTTGGCAGAAACAGGCTCAGGATGCGCTTTCCAATGGTAAGCAGAAAAATAAAATAGATACCACTGAATACAATATCAGCACTGTTCAACAGAATAAACACCTCTTCTTCCACTCCCAGGGCAATACCTATGGCGCTCATATTAAATGTACCCCCTGTGTAAACCCCGATCATCATTCCTGATACTGCCCCGGGCTGTGACAGCTGGTCCCTGAATATCAGGAATGCAACCACAGAACATGCAATCACTGCAAAAATCCCCAGGCTGAATGATAGCAGTGCGGGCCTGACCTGTTTAAGCATTCTTGAGAAATTTGCAGAGAACAGCAACAATGGGATGGCCAGTAATACCGACATGCTTGTGACACTTGTCAGTATCTCATTGTTAAATGATAATCCTGGAATGTTTCCCATGATGATGCCGATCAGGTAGCAGATAATGATCGGGGAGATCCAGCGAATGATCCGGGACTTTTTTTCCATCCGGTTTATCAAAACCGGTAATCCAAGCAGGATTGGGATTAGCAGTATGGTGATTATATTGTCTTGCATCACTTTGAGGTTTTCTCTTACAAATGTAGGGGGTCCGGTTGATGCATAGAAATGGATTTTTGCACACTGCACACTGCAATTTGCAAAAACTGCTGTTACGGATGAATAAAGTTTCCATCCGGCTTATGATCAGGATTTTTTACCAGGGGGAACCTGGTTCTGGCAATAATTACTAAACTCCACCTGATGTAGTGCATGTAAGAATGGCCCTTTGCCAGAAATAAACAGATGCCTTCAGTCCATGATGTATCAGACCAGGTCAGCTACCTCATCGATCTGTTCCCGGAGCGTGAGAAAAAACCTGTTCCTCTCTTTTTCTGCTGTACCGCTAATGGGAATTGATTTTGAAAGAAGATTTCGTCCCCACTGGTAATTGTAATCAAAGAATTTCCTGTTATGAGAATACATCAGATTAATTGCATTGCTGGTCAGGAAAGAGGTCCTGCTCTCTCCCGACTTGATCAGGATCGTATTGTCCGCAAGAATAATATCGTTGTAAAACAGCCTGAAGTTGCCCTCCTCTCCGGCAGGAGGATGCCCAAATGGAAATTTATATCCGAGTTCTGCCTGCTTCTGCTGATGATCCACAAGTTGATGAAGTTTCTCACAGAGTGTCAGCGCATCATCCCTCGAATTGAAGTAACCCGCTTCCGAGTAGTAGAGTAATTGCTTCAGGTAGCTGTTCAGACACTCTTTTGTAGTAAACTCCAGTGTATCGATCCGTACATAGTTTTCAACGATCTCCTTCAATATCCCGATCATCTCCGGATCCATCTCATCAAGGGAAAAACGGGTATTGCGGTATGTGGGAAAATCAAGGTTCGACTTCTGCCAGAAGAACAACTTAAAAGCACATATCTCAGGGATCTGGATAAGGTGAAAAATATTGAGTTCATTCAGTATAAAGACAATCTCAGCCTGTTCAGACTTCCCTGCTTCCATGGTAAATGAAAGCAGGCTTTTCAACCAATCGGAAAATGAATATTCCCCTTCTGCGAGAAAATTGGTCTTGAATGTTACGGTATCGACCTGACTGCCTGTCAGATCATCCACCGAAAAATTAAAATGCCGTGACAATTTCTGAACCTCATGCAACGAAAGATATTTCTCTCCACGGATTCTGCGGTAAGCACTGTCATTACTTATTTCAAGGATATCTGCTATTTCATCAACAAGTGATAAATGATCGGAAAGCTGGTCCCGGATCTTCTGGAACAGCTGCAACTGTATATCAGCCTGATTGTCCATACATTGCCAAATGTATGAAAAATTCTAATGCAAGGCTTGAATCTATTTAGTTGTCAAATCATCCAGCAGACCAGGTTCCGGAATATTCGGAATCACCAAAATAATAGACCCATGAACCATTCCCAAGAGCATCCCATTCCATGTGATAGAAGAGTTCACCTGCTAAATAGTAATCAATGAATCCGGAACCATCAGGATTGATGGTAACCTCATAATGCAGAGCATATTCATATGCCGGATCGTCAGAATCAATGTACCAGTTGAAATAATAGGCTCCTGTTCCATCCGTTCTCCAGGTGTATTTCCAGTATAACGCCTCATAATCATCAGCTGGTTCCCCACCGTAAATATAGGCCCAGGTGAAGTTATACATCACTTCTCCCTGGCTGCCATCCTTCAATTCCCAGGCATCGATGTAATCATAGATTGGTCCGGCGCCAAATTGAATATCCATGGTCCAGTAATTCTTCGTATTGTCCTCATCATAGGTCCAGTAAAACGTGAAACTCTCACCACCGTAACTCCAGGTCCATGTCCATGTATCACCTCCCATGGTAGATTTCTTGGCCGACTTCTGTGCATAATCCGGGGGCACCATATTGCCCAAAAAGCCAGACATGTCAACCGCCGATTCAATAAAACCAACACATTGCTGTGCATACTCATCAGTAGAGCTTGTCAGACCTGCAGGTAGTTTTGAGAGTACCTCCTCAGAATCAAAGGCCATTTCTGCAAACTCGGGAAGTACTTCCTCATCCTTTTTACAGCCGCCAACTATTACGGCCAGTAAAACCAATCCGAGTAATCCTTTTAGGTAAAATTTGCTTTTCATCATTGTTGGAAATATAAAAATGTTATTAAATAATTGATTTATAGATAATTCATCTTTAATCAAAGTTAAGTTGAAAAATTCAATTAATCAATATTTTATTTCATAAATAATTGTTAATAAAGTAGCTTTACAACACGCTTTAACATACAAATCGGCTCAAAAATCACCCTGGGATATGACCAATACAAACATCAATTCAGTTGGGTCTCTTATTCTCATGTTCATGCTGACCTTACCTCTTTACCGGGGCTGTCAGCCAGAACATAATGACAGGATCGTCGGGGTGAAAATATATGATCACCAGGGCTCCTTCGCAGGGTTGTTCAGTGAATGAGATGATCTGGGGATCAATACCGCTTTCTCCAGCCTGGAACTCCTGTCCAGCAATGAATACGGGGATCTGGCAAAGCAGCATCATCAGGGAATATGATCCGGATGGAATCAGCATCGACTTTATCCGGCATTTTGTGTTCTTGGCCTGGAAGAGTTTGAAGAATCCCTGTTGGAAGCGTTAAAACCACCATCAGGGGGTGTGGTTTTCTGGTCGTGGGAAGCCCTTAAAGGAAACCCGGACAAAAAACAGCTGGTTTACAGACTTTGTTTCCAAAAATGATAATCAGATATTTTACTCCCTGTACCGGTAATAATATCCAAAAACAAATTAGTTTTATACAAAATACATATGCATTCTCATGAGAAATCTAATCATCATTGCCTTGCTTGCAGGCCTGGTTGTCTCCTGTCAAACCGGTATCCAGCAAGACACCGAAACTCCACTAATCACCAAAAACCAACCAAACCTTTCTTCGGATATCATGACCCCGGAGGTATTGTGGTCGTTCGGCCGGCTTGGCGATGTGCAGGTTTCACCTGACGGGGAAAAGATCCTGTATGGGGTCAGTTATTACAACATTGAACAGAACGGGAGTAACCGGGAATTGTTCGTCATGAACATCGATGGCTCAGGAAAGATCCAGCTTACGGAAACGCCACAGAACGAATTCAATGCCATCTGGCATCCCGATGGAAATCAGATCGTTTACCTTTCCTCTTCTTCCGGAGAAGTACAGGCCTGGACCATGAATGGTGATGGCAGCGGGAAGCAGCAGATCTCAGAAATTGAAGGGGGAATCAACAGCCTCTCCTTCTCACCCGAAGGTACGAAAGCCCTGCTAACGAAGAATGTGCAGATCGACCCAACCACCAAAGATCTCTACCCCGATCTGCCCCAATCCGATGCCCGGATCATCTCTGACCTGATGTACCGGCACTGGGATACATGGGAGGACGGGGCTTACAGCCATGTTTTTGTGGCGGACTTTGATGGCCGGAATATCTCCCATGAGAAAGATATTATGCCCGGGGAACCTTATGAATCGCCCATGATGCCATTTGGTGGCATGGAAGAGATTGCATGGACCCCGGATGGAAAAGGGATTGCTTACACCTGTAAGAAGCTGAAAGGAACAGAGTACACACTGAGCACAAATTCTGACATCTACCTGTACGACCTGGAAACCGGAAACACAAAAAATCTTACCAAAGGAATGCCGGGCTATGACAAGGCTCCCCTGTTCTCTCCCGATGGTAAGAAAATGTACTGGCTCAGCATGGAAAGGGCAGGTTTCGAAGCGGATAAGGACCGGTTGTTTGAACTGGACCTGAAAACAGGAACGAAAAGATACCTTACTGAGGAGTTCGATTACAGTCCCTCGGGACTTATATGGGCAGATGAGGGGAATACCCTCTGTTTTGTTGCCGGTGTGAAGGCCACATTTCAGATCTTTAAGATGGATGTTCAGTCCGGAAGCATCATAGCCATTACCCGCGGTATCCATGACTACCATTCGGTGGCAGTGGCAGGAGATCGACTGATTGCCACACGTGTGGACATGACCAAACCACAGGAGATCTACAGCATTGATCCGGAGACCGGTGAGACCGAAGAGGTCTCCTTCGAAAATAGGCACATCCTGGATCAGCTTACCATGCCAACCATTGAGCAACGCCGGATCACAACCAGTGATCATCAAGAGATGCTGACCTGGGTCATCTATCCACCCCATTTTGACAGTAATAAGAAGTATCCAACGCTGCTTTACTGTGAAGGCGGACCCCAGTCCCCGCTGAGTCAGTTCTGGAGTTACCGGTGGAACTTCAGTCAGATGGCTTCCAATGGATATATCGTTGTTGCTCCAAACCGCAGGGGCGTGCTGACCATGGGACAGGAGTGGACCGACCAGATCAGCAAGGATAACAGCGGACAGGCCATGCAGGACCTGCTCACGGCCATTGATGTGATGAAGCAGGAACCCTTCATTGATGAAGAGAAACTTGGTGCCATCGGGGCAAGTTTCGGCGGTTTTTCGGTATTCTGGCTTGCAGGAAACCACCAGAACCGGTTCAAAGCATTCATAGCGCACTGCGGGGTGTTTAATTCAGAAATGGAATACATGACCACCGATGAGATGTTCTTTGATAACTGGGAAAAAGGGGGAGCCCCCTGGGAAAAGGATAATCCGGTGGCCATGAAATCTTATGCCGGTTCGCCCCATCAGTTTGTGCAAAACTGGGATACACCCATCATGGTCATCCATGGGGAGCACGATTACAGGATCCCCTATACCCAGGGAATGGCAGCATTTAATTCTGCCCGGCTTCTTAGGATCCCCAGCAAGTTACTTTTCTTTCCCTCAGAAACCCACTGGATACTCAGTCCGCAAAACGGGATCCTGTGGCAACGGGAATTCAAAGGCTGGCTGGATAAATGGTTAAAAGAATAGAAGCAGCATGATAAAAAATATTCTTCTGATCGGTTTAGGTGGATTTGCGGGAAGCATTGCCAGGTATTTTGTTTCCAGGCTCAACAATCATATAGAACTGTTGTCCATTCCCATCGGTACGCTGGCAGTGAATGTAATCGGAAGTTTTCTGATTGGTTTCCTCATTGGGATTTCTGAGAAAAGCCCCATCCTTACCATGGAACTCAGAATGTTTCTGATGGTAGGACTGTGCGGGGGATTTACCACCTTTTCATCATTCACGGGTGAAAACCTTATGCTTATGCGAAACGGACAGTTCCTGCCCCTCTTCCTTTATACCGGACTTAGCATTCTGCTGGGCTTCACAGCAGTCTATTTTGGATATGTTTCAACAAAACTGCTCTAACATGAAAAAAGCTAAACAAAGCATATTGAAGATCCATGCCAGCACAACCGATAAGATCGGTTATAAGCTGCTCTACCAACATATCGTTGAACTGGCCAAGGAGAAGGGAATCACCGGGGCCACTGTGTACAGGGGCATCATGGGATATGGATCCAGCAGCAAGATCAGCTCTTCAAGGTTCTGGGAACTCACCGAGAAGCTTCCCATTGTGATCGAACTGATCGACAAGACCGATAAGCTTGAAGAATTTTATACAGAGATCGAGGACGATCTGCTCGACATGTCAAAAGGATGCATGGTAGCCATAGAACCTACGACCATCCTGCTTCAGAAAAAGGGAAAGTAGGGATTTGATCCATCAGTGTTCCGCCCAGTAGGCCATCATCATGATGGCTCCCGCAGTACCATCCATGGTGGGTTCATTGGTGGAATAATCTCCAATGTCGTCATGATAGACCACGAAATCGTTCTGCACCTTTTCAAACTCGTCGGGATTGGTAAGCACAAGGCCCGCCAACGAACGGTATATGGAACCGTATACAGGTCCGTCCACAAGACCTCCTGGCACTTCCCTTTTTGTGATGACCCATATACTGGTAATGCTTTGCAGTATCCAATGGCATCCAGGAGACAGTTCCGGCCATGCGGGCATACCTGGTGGCATCTTCCAGGTAGGAAGGATCGCCGGTGGTCTTATAAAGTTCAGCAGCCCCCCATTCCATGTCATCGGACCAGGTCTCCTCCCCATAGCGATAAGGCGCCCCGTAAGAATTGCCCTGCTGAAATCCTTCCTTCTCTTTGCCCAGCTTATAGAGAGATTGAGCCGCTTCCAGACATTTGCCCGCAAATTGAGGATCATCCAGCTTATCTCTCCATATGCGTGAAGCCAGGGCCATTGCTGCAGCTGACCTGCCTGCCAGGTTGGCTACCCCGGTTGCATTGCTTTTATAATCTTCCAGCCCACATGATCACGGTCATCGGCGACCTGGTGCACCAGCAGATCCGGTGCCGGATGTAGTTTAAGGATCCAGTCGAGTCCCCATTTAGCTTCATCCAGCACATCCGGGATACCATTGGGACCGGGTTGTCCCAGGCCATTCATTCTGTCTCCAAACCTATCGGGGAAGAGTTCGTAGGCCAGCAACATATGTGCCGTTGCATAACTACCGGTAATCAGGTATTTCAGCTGGTCGCCTGCATCATGCCACCCACCGCTCACATCCACAAAAGTGGAATCAGGCATGGGACCATAGGCAGACCGTCCATCTTTCTCATGACAAACCATATCCAGGAAGGGATTGTAGCCACACCGCTGCTGGCGCATAAAACCCAATAGCTTTTCCTGCTGATGGTCATAGACTTCACTTGAAATGATAAAGACCTGTGATCTGCTCCCGCTCTTTTTAGATTTAAGATGGTATCGCCCCGGCCTATCTGCCTGGGAAAAATCCAGTTCGTAGTAATGTTCGAAAGCACCCCATCCCTCTGCTTCTATTTTCCGGGGTTTGATGGTGAGTACTGCTGATCCTGATTCCTCTTCGATCAGGTAAAATTTCTCTTTGATGGCTGAATGCGAAAATGCAATTCCCGTTTTACTCTCTTCTGGAAGGTATCCAACCTGGTTGATCCTGATGTAAAGTACCTCCTTACAAGGTTCTCCAAATCCGGGAATGTTCAGCTGCATAAGAAGCAGGAGAATGTGAATGAACACTGACGTCATGATAATTCCTGTTTGATCATTTTATATTGAAAAATACAAACTAATCTTTAATTTATTGAATGATTGTTGGACTTTAGGATGGTCAGTGTGCTGAAATAGTACTAATTTAATACAGGATATAAAGAAATACTCACTTCACAAATACCTTAATGAAAAAGCTCTATAAAATGCGTGATACAAACAGCAACTCCGGTGTTTTTATCAGGATTCCCATTAAACCACACGAAGAGTGGATGCCGGTATTTTACGCTAATGTTTTATGCCTGACTGAAAAAAAAACTATGGATGAATGAAACGAATGCCAACACAAGCCAATATGATTTCCGACGTGCGGAGTTTTATGAAAAGCAGGGTCCTGATCACGGCTGCCGAATTGGATCTGTTTACCAGGTTAGATCAAGAATATATTTCTGTTAAAGACCTGGCTAACTTGCTTGATCTGAATGAAAGGGCGTTGACAAGAATACTTGATTGCCTGATTACTTTCGAGCTTCTTGAAAAGCAAAATGATTGTTACCGGACCACAGAGCAGGGGTCGTGCCTTTCGTCTCTGCACCCCAATTCGATTCTTCCTTCGGTAAAACATTCCATCAGGCTCTGGAACAACTGGAGCCATCTTACCGCAGCCATAAGAGAAGGCTCAAATCCACATTTGAAGTCGTCGAACAATCAAACTGTATCTGACCAGGAAAGGAAAGCTTTTATTGGATCCATGCATGTCGGAGCCAGGCAACTATCGCGTAAGATAAGCGATGCATATGATTCACGTCCATTCCAAAGATTGCTTGATATTGGTGGTGGTTCTGGTGCTTACACCATTGCTTTCCTTCAAAAAAACCCACAATTGGAAGCGACCATTTTTGATTTGGATGGTGTCATTCTCATAGCGGAAGAGAGGATCAGAGAAGTACAACTTCAAAACCGGATAAATTTTGTTGCAGGAGATTATAATAAGGATGAACTTCCCGGGGGATGTGACCTCGCTCTATTGTCAGCGGTCATCCACCAAAATAGTCCTGAACAGAATCTCAGTCTTTATCAGAAAATTTATCGTGCACTCGAACCGGGTGGTTCGCTTTTAATCCGTGATCATGTAATGGATACAACGCGGACAAAACCACCTATGGGGGCACTTTTTGCCCTGAACATGCTGGTCAGCACATCAGCTGGTGATACGTATACTTTCGATGAAATAAAAGGTGGTCTGGAAACGGCAGGTTTCGAAAAGGTGGAGATATTAATGAAAGGGGAAAAGATGGACTGTCTGATTGAAGCCAGAAAATTGAGAAAATCATGATAAAAGCACAAGTCATTTTCAACGGGATTTTCATCTTTTTCTTTACTGCCAGCCTGGCAGCCCAACCTGATATTATTCTTCACAATGCCAATGTCATCACCATGGATGAGGAGTTGCCAGGAGCCCAGGCGATTGCGATCACAGGCAACCGAATTTCAGCAGTTGGCACCGACACTGAAGTTCTCGCACTGAAGAGTGCAAGCACTCAGCTTATCGATCTCGAAGGCAAAACAGTGGTGCCGGGTTTGATTGAAGGTCATGACCACTTGCTGCAACAGGGCTATTTTGAAAATGGAGCGGAGGGTCTGGCAACTGCAACTCAGCGAATGGCGGCAAATGGGTATACTACTGTACACCAGCTATTCAGCTCAGAAGATTTTATTACTACGGCGCAGGGCCTGGCACAGAGGGGAGAATTGGCTGTCCGTATGAATTTCTACGTTCCTTACAATACGAATTGCAATGAGGATACCAACGCATGGGACATCTTTCCTTATACTGAAAAGAAAGATACAACCATACGTATAGTCGGTGTCAAGATTTTTGCAGATGGAGGATCATGCGGATTCTTGACTTCCAATACTGTCCCATATCTGGGTTATCCGGATGAATATGGTCATCTGTTCAGAACGCAGGATGATATGAAAATCATTGTGGAGACTATACTTGACGCAGGATACCCCATTGCCATGCATGCCATAGGTGACTCAGCTATCGGGGTCGGCCTTGATGCTTTTGAAAACGCCTTTGCAGGTAAGGGAAACAGACTGCGTTGCCGCATGGAACATCTCCGTATGATGCGCGAAGATCTGGCAGATCAAATGGCAGATCTGGGCATTGCCGCTTCCATTCAATACACCTGGGCCCGCGCAAGTCGTGCACCAAAGTGGGAAACTCTCCATCCGCCCTTTGTCCTGGATTGGTTCTATCCCTGGCGCAGAATGGTTGATCGCGGCATTCCCATCGTCGGTGGAAATGATTTTCCATATACAACACGAATTCAAAGTATGCAAACAATCAGTGTTCTGGCAACCCGCAAAGTTGAGCGATCCGACGCCCTTTCCGGGTGGATGGATGGCGACCAGCTCACTGTTGAGGAGGGTCTGCGAAGCATGACACTCACCAATGCCTGGGTCGTGTTTGAAGAGGACGTGAAAGGATCGATCACGCCGGAAAAACTGGCAGACCTGACCATCCTGTCAGACGATCCGCTTTCCGTTGACCCTTTTGATGTGCGCAAAATCAACATTGAAATGACCATTATGGATGGCATTATTCGGCACAATAAATTGAACAAGCAGCGCCATGCTCTTCACGACGCAGGGTCGTTTGGTATCACGATTGATGACCGGGGACTCTGGGGAACGGAAGGCGGACGGGTTGGCTTACAGGTGGAAGGCATTGAGCAGCTTTTTCAAGGGTCAATGTTGGTTTCTTATGGCCCCTACACCGTTGCAACTGCAACTTTCAGGCAACAAGATTATACAACATTACCAGATGGATGGTTGGATTTCCAGGAGCCCGGAACAATAGCCAGTGAAGAGGCAACAGTGATGTATGAAGATCTCTTCACCAACCATCCCAATCATCTCAGGATCACTCAAAACAGCTTTATGTGGGAAGACGACCCGTTGCTGCTGGTGAAATATGCCTTCGGAAATCCGCACGACCATTCTGTTTCCGACCTCTATCTCAGTCAGTTTATGGTCTTCAATATAACGGGTTCAGACAATGCCTGGACAAGTTATGAAGATGATCTGGCAGGCTGGGAAGAAAATAACGGGCTCGGGTTTGCCTACATGTACGACAATGACCAGACCGCCCCGTACATTGGAGTCGCCATGTTCGACCAGTCTGGCAACCATGCGAACAATGCCCTTTCCTTCAATGAAGGTTTCAGGCTCGACTGGGGCGGAGCTGAACAGCGCTTTTCGGAAGTCATGCGAAACGGAATCATCGAGTCAGAAGCAGCTGATCCGGGAAATTATTCCATTCTCCTCTCTTCCGGTCCATTTTCCATTGATGCAGGGCAATCGATTTCACCCTTCATGGTAGCCTTTGTGGTTGGAGAGAATCTCGACGATCTCAAGGATGCAGTGAACCAGGCATATCAGCGGTCTATATTGGTCACATCGGTTGAACAGGGAGCAGGTCAGGTCGCGGGTAAATACCAGCTATTCCAAAACTATCCGAATCCGTTTCATGAAACAACCACCATTTGGTTTTCACTGCCTGAATCAGAGCATGTAAAGGTCGATATTTTCGACCTCCATGGCCAGCGAGTTATCACCCTGCTTGATGAACCCATGTTAGCAGGTGACCACCGGTTCAGCTTCAATGCACAGAATCTTGAGCATGGAGTGTATGTGCTTAGAATTGAAGCCGGAATATCTCGGGCAGTCAGGAAAATGTTTTATTTAAAATAAAGAGAAATAATATCAACATGAAAACATCCCTAAAACAATTACTAAATTTGATTCCAGCCCTGGCTTTCCTGCTGGGAATTGGAGCTTGTACCCCCACAGAAAATCAAAATGAAGACACCCTGTTTACGGCCAGGGAATTATTCCCCGAACCACCCAGGCCGGAAGGACAAACAGATGTGATTGAGCTGCGCTGCGATCCCATTGACACGGTCCGTATAGCTTTCATTGGAGTGGGCTCCAGGGGTACAGGAGCAGTACGCCGTTATACCTTTCTTGAGGGCGTGAAAATCGTTGCGCTGTGCGACCTGGTCCCGGAAAACCTTGAGAGAGCACAGAATATATTGCAGGATCGCGGATATCCGCCTGCTGATACCTATAGCGGTTCAGAGGACTGGAAAAAAGTTTGCGAAAGAGAAGATATTGACCTGGTCTATATCTGTACCCACTGGGACCTGCACACGCCGATTGCCGTTTACGCCATGCAGCAGGGCAAACATGTGGCCACGGAAGTCCCTGCGGCCCTGACCATTAATGAATGCTGGCAACTTGTGAATACCGCCGAAAAAACCAGGCGTCATTGCATGCAACTTGAAAACTGCAATTATGACTTTTTCGAGCTGGCCACCCTGAATATGGTCCGGCAGGGATTGTTGGGAGAAATTGTGCATGCGGAAGGGGCCTACATCCATGACCTGAGAGAGCATAATTTCAATGAAAATGGTTATTGGAACATGTGGCGCCTGAAGCACATGGAAAATCGCAATGCGAACCTCTATCCCACCCATGGCTTCGGTCCAATATGCCATATTATGAACATCCACAGGGGGGATAAAATGGAATACCTTGTATCCCTGTCCAGCGACCAGTTTGGCATGACCGCTTTTGCAAAGAAGAGATTTGGTGAAGATTCAGATTATGCAAAGAGGAATTATAAGAAGGGCGATATGAACACGACCCTGATAAAAACGCATAAGGGTAAGAGCATCCTGATCCAGCATGATGTCACCAGTCCACGTCCATACAGCCGGATCCATATGCTCAGCGGAACCAAAGGTTTTGTTCAAAAGTGGCCCGTAAGGGGGATTGCCCTTGAACCAGATGCACACAGTTTCATGGGTGATGAAGAGATGGAAGAGTTTCTTGCCAAATATGAACATCCCATTACAAAGGAAGTGGGTGAACTGGCGAAAAAGGTTGGGGGACATGGAGGCATGGACTTCACCATGGATTACCGTTTGATCTATTGTCTTAGAAATGGACTGCCCCTGGATTTGGATGTGTATGATGCCGCTGAGTGGTCTTCAATTATTGAGCTTTCGGAAAAATCTATTGCAAACCAGAGCATGCCCGTTAAGGTCCCGGATTTTACCCGGGGATCCTGGAAAAAGGTCAGTACCGTTACCTATTATTGATCCGTGACAACATTCTGCTGCTTGCCCCGTGCAGTTCCATAAAATGAGGTCCCTCCTGAAGAAAAAATGGACCCTGGCGGCCATCCTTGTCATTACACCGCTGGGATTCTACAGCAAGTTCTATACAGGTCATGCCTCTGCATGGGTGAATAATTCCCTGGGGGGTGTTCTCTACGTAATATTCTGGGCACTGGTTTTTTCCTTAATATTTGTAAGGAGCAGGCCATGGAAAATCGCAGGCATTGTAGTTCTAATCACCTGTGCTCTTGAATTTCTTCAATTGTGGCATCCCCGATTCCTGGAAACGATCCGTTCAACTTTCATGGGTGCAACCCTCCTGGGAAATTCCTTCTCCTGGCTTGATCTGGTGCATTACCTGGTTGGTTCCGGCCTTGCATTATTCTTACTCACAGTATTACAGGAACGGGAAGATTGAAGATCCTCGCTGCAAGCAGCGGGGAACCGAGTTTACAAGTTCGGAAAAGCCATCGCGCTCGCAGGCTTCAGTTCCCGACCTTTCCAGACTTCCGGATAGTCACAAAAAGGAGTCTCACAATACTTGCCAGGAGCATGACGGAGAGCAGTATTATGGATCCCAGTATCCAGGAAAGGTCAAGGTCAAATTGAAAATGGACCTGCTGGAACTTCCAGCTGGTATCAAAAATTCGAGGAAATGATGAATTCAATGTCAGTCGGCCTGGTTATTTTTCAATAAAATTCTGGAATTTTCGCCAATGCTTTCCCAGTTCTCGCCAGACATCCTCAAAAGCCGGTATTTCCGTCATCTGATTTGCAAGGTGTTCCTGCCATTGCCTGGCAAAAATCTTCTCCTTTCTTTCCAGCACTTTCGTAAGCTCATTGGGGTCATATTCTTTATATATAGCTTTATCTCGAAAGGCAAAGATGTAATCTTCAATGTCCAGTCCCTCCATTTCAAACAAATACCAAAGATCATAAATATCTCTGGGAGTTGTTCTTTGCATTACTGAGCGCATCTTTTCGGCAATTACTTCCCCCAGACTGTAACAGAGAATGCTGTATTCCTTATAATCAAGGTCAGGATATGAGTTTATAATCTTCTTCTCCTCCGGTGAGTAATATATCAATTCATCTTTGCTGATGTCAATTTTGATATCCTTATTGGCGCCCGAACCTCCCAAAGGACCAGTATAGGTTAAGTAAAAATTTATGTTTCCGGTTTCAAGTTGTATTTCATCCTTCATCGAAAGTGGTATTCGTGATTCTTCATATACCCATTGGACTAATTCAGTAAAGGTTGACTTGATTGATTCGAGATCAAGTTCTTTTCCCTGAAAAGTGAAATCAAGATCTTCCGAAAAACGATAGGCTGGAAAGTAAACCTTTTTCAGTACCGTTCCTCCTTTGAAAATCAGGCTCTCATTCAGAAAAGAGTTTTTAGCAATGCCATAAATGACCCAGGATATGACATAATCCTTTTCAATCTGGGTATCTCTTATACCTTTCCTTCCTGCAATCGATTGTATTTCTCCTGATCGTATCACGGTCTTATGTTTTTACAGAACCAAGTACAGTCTTAAAATCAGTGTTATCAATAATGCTCCATTTTGAACAATAATTTCCCTGCTTGGGTAAAGAAGGGTCTAATGGTATATATGATGAACTCCTTTTTTTCGCTATGAAATTTCGCAATTCAGGTAACATATTAAGCTGGTCCATGATAAAACCCAGCCGTTTATACACTGATTGTGTATCATATTTCTCGAGATAATCCCGAAATGTTTCCGGTTGAAGTTTATCTCTGCTTTTGTAGAGTGCTTTGGTTATTTCAGTGATGCCACCTACATTGGCAGGTTTGTATAAGCAGTCCAGAAATGTCTTTTCAAGGTCGCTGCAATTCACTTTGCTATAGTCATCAATCCACTGTTTTTTGAAACCGAAAAAAAGTTTCTCACTTAAAGAAATGAATTCGAATCGGATATTCTTTATCCTTTGACGTCCAGGCTTGATCTGTTCCCTGGTAACCACCTGCTCTACCATAGATGGTTGTGTGATCAGTCCGTAAATATCCAGTGCACTGTAAAATCCAATATAGTATTCTTTGGGTTCGACTATGGCCTCTGCAGTCAGATGCCAATTAGGAAAATATTGATCGGGGCTATATTCATAAGGGATTCGGCTGTATAATCCCCCCTTGATCCGCATAATTAAGCCCCTCTTTGTCATGTCACTCAGCAGTTTCCTTACGGTGGTATTATCCTTTCCTGAAAAGATATTCACAGCATCTTTCAGTGTAAAAAAATCCTTTCTCTGCTCAATAAGTGCACTAAGAAGCTGAGATGATCGGTATGATATATTCTTATTCATATCTTAAATGTGAGATATAAACTCACAATCAGGATACAAATATAAGAAATAGATTTGTTAGTATCGTCTCATCAAAATGAATCATTATTGTCTTCCGGTTCATCCTTCCATTGAACCATTCATCCTGAAGATATGCAGGTTCAGGAATTTATTTTTCCATTTCCCCGTACCACCACATAATTTTATCTCAACATTTCGAATCAAGATTTAAATAATAAAAATCACGACTGTTATGAAAACTATGAAAACATTAACCGGTAAAATCAGCGGGATACTTGCACTTGCTGTTATACTGTCAACTCCACCACTGAGAAAAGAAGTATTGAAAACTGGATGTACGATCTGAGTAGCTGGGCAGGCGAAACAACTTCCAGAGAAGCCAATACGGCTCCTGCTGTCTCCAGAACGATCCGGGTGGAGTATGCTGAAGTAAGCAGTGTGGCTGAAG
>SDBV01001113.1_pt1 | contig 39935 bp, 39 predicted proteins | sample 2277081 | NCBI WGS metagenome assembly SDBV01 (sample SAMN10402039, study PRJNA504765) | marine sediment metagenome | isolation source: marine sediment core GS10_PC15, 223 cmbsf | place: Arctic Ocean: Southern Knipovich Ridge | collected 2010
AAAGATATAAAAAATTATTTATTTAGAAGGAGGTAATAAGCTATAAAATTTGTGGTATAAATTCCCCAGCATAGGTGGGGAATTTATTTTGCAATAATGGGGAATTTGTAGTTGCAGAAAACATATAAATAAAGTTAACAACCAATTTACATTTATTATTGGTGATGAAGTTCATTCACTTGGTGCAAAAAGCAGAAAAAGAGCACTAAATATTAATTATCATTTTAGATTAGGTTTATCTGCAACTCCAAGAAGATGGTATGATGATAAAGGTACAGATATATTATTAAAATATTTCGGGAATATATGTTTTGAATTTACATTAAATGAAGCAATTGGAAAATATCTAACACCATATTTTTATTACCCAATACTTTCTCCTCTAAATCAAATAGAATCATCGGAATATGAAGATTTAACTGAGAAAATAACTCATATCCTAAATAAGAATGAATTGAATACTTCAGATAAAAAAATATTAGAATATTTATTAAGACAGAGGACAAAAATAATAAATACTGCTGAAATAAAAATGACTAAACTTATTGATATCATTAAAGAAAAGATTGAAAATATGAAAAATGATTCTAAAAGCTTGCACCACATATTAGTTTATTGTGCTAGTGGAACTCATAAATTTGTTTTAAAAAAACTTGCAAGTTTAAATCTTCATTGCCATGATTTTGTTCATACGGTTAAATATGATGACAGAATAAAAATATTAAAACAATTTGAAAATGGTAGTATTCAAATAATTGTAGCAATAAAATGTTTAGATGAAGGAGTTGATTTGCCAGGAACAAAAACTGCCTTTTTTTTATCTAGTACGACAAATCCAAAAGAATTTATTCAAAGAAGAGGACGAATATTAAGACTGCATAAAGATAAAAAGTATTCTGAAATATATGATTTCATAGTTATACCTTATGAAGAAAATCTGAAGTTAAAAAGAAAAATTGATGAGAGTATATTAAGGCGTGAAATGCCAAGATTTTCAGAATTTTCTTCTATCGCTAAAAATGAATTTGAAGCTAGGTCTAAAATATGGGATATTCTTGATAATTATGAATTGTTACATCTTTTTGATTTAAAACCATGGGATATTTATAATGATTTGAAAAAAAGGAATAATCGATTATTATTGTAAGTTAAAGGAGATAATATGACCGAAATAAATGAACTCATTAAGTTAAAAATTAGTAAATACCCAAAGGATGTTCAAGAATTGGCTATTGAAACATTAAAAATGGTTGATTTAGGTTTATCAAAACAATCGATAATTCAAAAATTAGAGTCAGTTTTAAGACAAATAGTTAAGAGGAAATGATTAATGGTATTAAATAAACTAGTGATAAATAATTTCAGGCAATTTAGAGGAGTTCAAAATATTGTTTTCTTTAATCCAAATATTCCATCAAAAAATATAACAGTAATTATGGGAAAAAATGGTAGTGGGAAAACTAGTATTTTTAGAGCAATAATGTTTTGCTTATATGGAGATATTATTCTACCTCAGGATGAAGGGATAGATAAAAAAGAATTATATCTAATAAATACAAATATATTAATCGAGAATGAAGGTGCAAGTGAATCTTTTATTGAGCTACATTTTTCACATAATAAGCAAACATATTTTCTTAAAAGAACTATTAAGGGAATTATTAAAAACAAGCAAAGGCATGAACAAATGGAGAGCGTACAACTAAAAATTATTAAAAAAGATGGAAACACCGAAATAATAGATCAGAATAATGATATTACTATTGAAATTAATAAAATAATAAATAAAGATATTCGGGAATATTTCTTATTTGATGGAGAAAAAATACAAAGGTTAACATTAGCTAGTAGTGAACAAAAAAAAGAAGTCTCTAAAGGAATTAGAAAATTACTCAATATTGAATCTTTAGAAAAAAGTATAAATATATTAAATGAATTAAAAAAGAAATTAAATATTGAAGTTTCCAAGAAAGCAACAGGGGAATATGCAAAAGTAATAAATCAAATTCAAGATATTGAAGATAATATAAATCTTAAAGATGAAGATAATAAATTATATGAAAATGAATTAATTAAAGCAGAAATTGAGAAAAAAGAAGTAGATAAAAGATTAGAAGATTATAATGAAATAAGGGATTTTTTAAAAGAAAGAAAAAGATTAGAAGAGGCATTAGAAATTATAATAGATAATATAAACAACCTATTATTAGATATAAAAAATAAATCTAGAGATATAACTTTTCTAATTATAAAAAAAACAATATCAAAAGTTTTTAAACAATTAAATGAAAAAACAGAAAAAGGAGAATTACCTTCTGAAATAAGAAAAGATTTAATTGAACGATTATTAGAAAACAAAAGGTGTATTTGTGGACGAGATATAGTACTGGGAGAAAATTCATTTGATAATATAATTATTTGGAAAAATAAGACATGTGAATTTGAACTTGAAAAATCAGCATTAGACATTTGGAGGTATCTAAGTGGTATAAATGATAGAAAAGGAGATATCGCTGGTAAAACACAAACACTACTTATAAATTATGGAAATGAAAAAAATAAATATGAAAAAATTAGTACAAGAATTGAAGAAATAAATGATTTAATAGGTAATTCTGAAAGAAAAGATGCTGCAGACTTAGAGAGACATAGAGAAAAAATTGAAGAAAAAATATCATCACTAAAAATAAAAATAGAATTAGAGATTCAAGAAAGAAATATTCTTTTTAAAGATAAAGAACAATTGATAAGTAAAAAGAAAAAATTAGAGAAAAATGAGAATCTTATAAATGAATTAGTTGAAAGATATAATTTAACAAGTGATACTTATGATTCATTAAATAATTTACATAATGACTTTACTTTACAAATGAAGACAGCTATCGCCGAGGAAACAAATGAATACTTTCATAAGCTTCTTGATAAAGAAGGGAAAAGAAATTTAGGCAAAATAATTGTTAATGATGATTACTCATTGCAAATATTAGATAAGTGGGATAACGCTTTTTTAGCAAATATATCTGCTGGGCAAAGACAAATAATGTCTATTTCTTTTATAACAGCATTAGCTGCTATTGCATCAAATAAAAAAACATTGGAAATACCATTCTTCATGGACACTCCTTTTGGACGATTATCAGTAGAACATAGAAAAAATCTATTAAATAATATTCCAGAATTATGTTCACAATGGATATTATTAGTAACTGATACAGAGTTTACAAATGTAGAAAAAAAAATATTAAATCAAAATGATAAATGGGGAAAATATTATGAATTACGTAGTGAAGCACAAGGAAACACATTAATAGAAGAAAAAAAAATTGATAATTATTAAAAATATCTCATAAGGAGGTTCGGAATTTGAAAATGACTGGTGATATTAGAGTAAGAACTAATATAAAATATAAAGATTTATATAATGATTTAAAAAATTTTATGGTTGGAGACATGCATGAATTATTTTTCATTTGCTCTTGCATAGGCTATAAAGCAAATAAAAAGAAGCCTATAAAAAATATAGGAGATGATAGATTCTTTTCTAGAACTTTTACTCCAGAAGAATGGGCCTGTTTTTATTCCATAATATTAGTACAAAATGATTTTAATTTAGAAGCAATAAGAGATGATAAAATTGTTATTTCAATAATGGAAGAATATGCAAATTCAGGTATGGAAATATTAATAAATGATTTATTAATTAATTTCATTAATAATGAGAATGAACCAAAAATTGAAAGAACAAAAGCAACTCATGAATTACCAAAATTATTTATAAGTTATTTATATGAGAAGGCTATTGATATTTAATGAGAAATATTTTACTTATTGAACCATCCTACAAAACTAAATACCCTCCTTTAGGATTAATGAAAATTTCTACATATCATAAATTGAATAGTGATGTTGTCTATTTTATAAAAGGTTTGAATTATAAAATAAAACAGCGTAAATGGGATAGAATTTACATATCAACTCTATTTACGTATCATTGGAATCAAGTGATAAAAACAATAAATTATTATATTAATTCAGTAGCAAAACCTCAAGATATTTTTATTGGAGGTGTTTTGGCAACATTATTTAAAGACAAATTACAAACAGAATATAATATTAGCATAATATCTGGATTAATAGACAAAGCTGGTATATTAGGTAAGGATAAGTTTATTGTTGATGAGTTAATTCCAGATTATTCAATTATTGAAGAAATAGATTTTAAATATAAATTAAACAATGCATATTTAAGTTATGCTACAAGGGGTTGTCCAAATAAATGTCCATTTTGTACTGTTTATAAAATTGAGCCTGTTTTCAAACATTATTATTCATTAAAAAATCAAATAATGTGTATAGATGAAATTTATGGACCTAAAAAAGATTTAATTCTAATGGATAATAATGTATTAGCATCAAATAAATTTAAAGATATCATTACAGATATAATAGATTGTGGATTCCATAAGGGAGCGATCTTTAAAGGAAGAAAAAGATATATTGATTTTAATCAAGGTCTTGATTTACGGCTATTAACAGAAAGTAAAATGAAATTATTATCAAAAATAGCTATAAAACCAATACGAATTGCTTTTGATTCAATTAATTTAAAAGAACAATATGAATCAAAGGTGAGGCTTTCAAATAAATATGGATTTATTCATTTATCAAATTATATATTATATAATTATTTAGATAAACCAAAAGATTTTTATGATAGACTTAAAATTAATGTTTTACTTAATGAGGAATTAGAAACAAAAATTTATTCCTTCCCTATGAAATATATCCCATTAGATGCTAAAGATCGTTTATATGTTGGAAAATATTGGAATAAAAAAATATTAAGAGGAATACAATGTATATTATTAGTTACAAAGGGACTTGTAAGCCCCAAGAAGTATTTTTTTGAAGCTGCTTTTGGTTCTTCATACCGCGAATTCTTAAATATTGTTTATATGCCAGATAACTACATAATATATAGGAATAGCCATATGAATAATGGAGCTTCATTATGGAAGAAACAATTTAAATCTTTAACAAGAAACGAAAAAAATAGTGTGATCTCAATATTGTCAAAAAGATACAGGTTTAATAAAAATAACTTCCCAAAGTTATCATCAAAAAAAATAAAAAGTGTAATAGAACATTATATTTTTTAATAAAACTCCCCTCATGCGTGGGGATGAATCGACTTGGAGGATTAGATACCCCACAAAGAATAGATATTCCCCACATGCGTGGGTATGAACCGCTTATATCTTTGAAAAACTTGAACAGAACGAAATACACAGCAATTTTTTCCATTAATAAAAAAGTTAAATAAAATATTGTTTTATGAAATTACTTTCAAAGAGGCTTGAAATTAAATTAAAACTTAAAAAAGAATGTAAATATTCTCTGCTCGCACCAACAAGCATGGGACTTAAGAATTACCCCTGTCAATGGCCAGCCTGCAGATGAAGAACAATTTTGGCGTATCCGGGAAGGTAATGCACGGGTAAAACGTTAATAAAATAAATGTTGTATAAAAATGCCTTTAATTAGCCGGTTTTTTATATTAACTTTACAGCAGAAATACTGATTTGATAATGGAGCTTTTAGTAAATAATGGACGGACAAAAAAGAGAAAATATAAAACCAGGAATTAAAGTAGCGATTGTTCTTAAAAAGGATCAGAGAACAGGCGCTTTAACAGAAGGTACAGTGCAGAACATACTTACAAACAGTAAGTTTCATCCGCATGGAATAAAGGTGCGCCTTACAACAGGCGAGGTTGGAAGGGTTAAGGAGATATACTGATAAACTAAATTAAATCCGGATCCAATTCCAGGGTTTTATATAAATCTGCCATCGCACCAGAATAATCGTTAAGCGCAGCTTTAATTTTGCTTCGAAAAAGATATGCATATGCATCATCAGGATTTAATTCTATTCCTTTATTAAGATCTTCTAATGCGCCTTCATAATCCTGTGTCATCATTTTTCCAAGACCCCGGATAAAATATGCCTCAGAATAATTTTCATCAAGCTCAATCGCAGATGTAGCATCACTAATTGCACCGGAATAATTACCAAGATCTATTTTTATCTGAGCAAGGTTTAGATACGCTGCTCCTATTTCAGAATCGATTTCTATGCTTTTATTAAAATATAATGTTGCATCCTCAAAATCTCCCATCTCTGCTTTTATTATGCCCAGTCCAATGTAAGCGTAAGCATCATCAGGATTTAATTTTAATCCTTTATTAAAATCTTCTAAAGCTCCTTCTAAATCTCCAAGATCCGTTTTTGTCATGCCTCGTCCGAAAAAAGCATATGGTTCAAAAGGATATATTTCTATACTTTTTGTGAAATCTATAATTGCTCCGTTAAGATCCTGCATGTCATGTTTTGCAATCGCACGACTGATATATACAGAATCATTATTGGGTTCCAATTCTATAGCTTTTGTATATTCCTCTATTGCTTCCATATAATTTCCAGACTCAGCTTTTATGTTTCCACTTTTTATATAGTTTTCAGAAGCTAAAATATTTTCTTCGTGCTTAATATCCTGTGAATTATCTGCTGTTACGCAGCTAAATATAGAGAGTAATATTATAATTAATAAAGCAATTTTATTTCTTAATCCTATAATTATTATACGGCCGCCTTATAACACTCTTTCCCAATCTCAATAATACTTTCTATTATATAATTAACCTGCTCTTTAGTTAATCCCGGGTAGATTGGTATGCTTATACTATTAAGATAGTTGTTATACGATACAGGGAAGTCCTCCTGTTTGAATCCGTATTTATTCTTATAAAAGGGCATTATATGCAGCGGTATAAAATGTACGGATGTTCCTATTCCTTTTTCGTTTATTCTGTTTATAAACTCGTCTCTGCGTATTGTAAGTTTTTCTTCGCAGACACGAATTATAAAGAGGTGCCACGCATGGTCTTCGGATACAGCCGGCATCTTAAGAAAATCAATTTCGGAAAAACTCTTTAAATACATTTCCGCAATTTCCTTTCTCATATTAAGAAGGCTTTCGGCTCTTTTAAGCTGAACTCTGCCAATAGCTGCAGCTATGTCAGGCATATTATACTTAAAACCGGGTTCCAATATTTCATACTTCCATGACGCTTTTTTTTCTGTATACCTGTCCCAGCATTCCCGGTCTATTCCATGAAAACCCATAATACGCATTCTCTTTGCAATATCTTCTCTGTTGGTTGCAATCATTCCGCCTTCGCCTGTTGTAATAGTCTTGTTCGCGTAAAATGAATATACTCCTGCATCGCTTTGTGTACCTAAAAAACCGGTTTTAGTCTTTACCGGAAAAGCATGTGCGGCATCCTCAACTACGGGAACATTGTACTTTCTGGAAATATTTGTTACTTGCTCCATATTACAGGGAAGCCCGCCAATATGAACAGGAAGTATTGCGGATATATTATTGTTTTTTACTGCTTTTTCGAGTAACGCGGTATCTAAATTATAAGTATCCTCATCTATATCAACAAAATATGGTTTTGCGCCAAGGTAATGAATAATTTCAGAAGATGCTGTAAAAGTATATGGAGTTGTAGCAACAAGGTTTCCCTGTTTTATATTAAGCGCTTCCAGGCAGAGATGCAGGCCGGAAGTTGCGGAGTTTACAGCGATTGCATGTTTTACGCCTGTATATTCTTTAAATTCTTTTTCAAATGCCTTTGTTTCCGGACCGGTTGTAAGCCAGCCGCTTTTTAATACTCTTAATGCAGCTTCCTCTTCTTCTTTCCGGATGTAAGGCTTTGCAAAAGGAATAAAATTAGTATTCTGGTTCATCATCCGGTATTTCCATTAAGGGAGCGATTTTTTTTAGTATCTTTTTTAATTCTATTCTATTTCTAAACATCTCAGGTTCTGATTTATCTAAAAAACATATTTGCCGGAGCTCTAAAATCAGTTTTTTTATATTATTGTTTAAGGATTTATTTTGAACAATTTTTAGTATTTTTGGAAATCCTGTTGGTTCCGGGGATTCAGTATCAAACCAGAGTTTTTCTGTTAATTTTTCTCCATTCTTTAATTTTGTAAATTTAATCTTAATATCCTTATCCGGTTCGAATCCATAAAATTTTATCATCTGGTTAGCAAGTTCTGTTATTTTTACAGGCTCACCCATATCAAGAATGTATAGGGAGCCGTTTGATTCAATACCGCCTGCTTTTAATACAAGGGAAACAGCCTCTGGTATAGTCATAAAGAACCTGCTTGCATTCGGATCTGTTATTGTTAAAGGCCCGCCTTTTAAAATCTGCTGGCTAAAAATCGGGAGTATGCTTCCCCGTGAGCCAAGTACATTACCAAACCTAACTACTAAATAATCAGGATTGTTCTCATGCTCGTTTATTACAAGCTGTTCTGCAATATGTTTTGAAACTCCGTAAACACTACTCGGTTCAACAGCTTTATCTGTGGAAATCATTACAAATCTATTCACATCCGCGGAAAGTGAAGCATCCAGAAGATTTTTTGTTCCAAAAACATTGTTCTGGATAGCAGCAATAGGATTTTCCTCCATCAAAGAAACATGCTTGTATGCCGCGGCATGAAAAACCACATTTGCTTTAAGCCTTTTAACTATATGAAACATATAATCTCTATCCTGAAGTTCACCAATTATGGGTATGATAGTTGCTTTTTCACCAATCTGCTCTTCCTGAAATACCCTTAATTCTCTGTCAATTTCATAAATGCTGTTTTCTCCATGTCCAAGCAGATAGAGTCTTTCCGCGCCTCCGAACAGGAGTTGGCGCGAAAGTTCATTTCCTATACTCCCTCCGGCACCGGTAACAAGTACTCTTTTACCGCGTACATATGAAAGGCTCTCTTTTAAAGATACTTTTACTGGTGTCCTCGATAGAAAATCCTCCGGATTAATCTTTCTTGTCTGGATTAAGTGGGCATCTCCCTCTAAAATCTGGGATATGCCGGGTAGAATTTTTATTCCCGGGAAATCCGCTCTTTTTAAGATATTGTAAATTCTTCTTATTTCTTTGTTTGTTCCGCTTGGAATAGCAATAATAGCCTCATCATCAGGCTTTATTTTCAAAAGTTCCACAACAGATTCAATTGGCCCTAAAATAGGAATATTAACTATTTTTGTACCGATTAGAGATGGACTGTCATCAATAAACGCTACTACTCTGCCTAAAATTTCTTTTCCCTGGATTTCTTTTGCAATGCTGATTCCAGCAAGGCCTGCACCAATTATGTATATCCTGTTACCGGTATTTATACTCATTTTTATATTCCTGTTTATACTTACTAATTAATATGTAATTATGTTATCATTTATTTGATATTGATTGAAAGCCAAAATCTACTAAATATGATTGATTATAAAGATCTAATTTCACCTTTGCCCTGCCTTTCCTTTTATCAACTTTAATAATAATTCCTTCAAGGCCTTTCAAAGGCCCTTCTATAACATGAATTTTATTATCTGCTTTGAATGTTACAATTGATTTTTCTATTATTTCTCCGAAACGGATTATTTTGCGGAATATTTCTGCTTCTGGCCCTGAAAGGGGTGTTATATTATGATTATTTTTAAGGAAGCGGAAAAAACCGGGAATTTTCTTAAAGGCCCAGTATATTTCCGTGCTGATTTTATCAATATTAATAAATAAATAGCCCGGGAAAATAGGAGTAAGAGTATCCTGCCATTTTCCTTTCTTTCTTATTCTTAAATTCCGCCTCGGCCAGAATATATTTAAGCCGAGTCTCTCAATAAGCTGTGAGGAAAGATCCAGGAATTTTTTTTCTGTTTTTGTTTTTACCTGAATTACATAAAACATGATAATAAATTCCTAAAATACTCTATTTTATTGTACAGGAATTTCAATTGAAATTCCTGTACAATAGCGGAGCCCGACCACTAAGGATTTTAGTGGTCGGGCGACTATTTAAAAACAAATTATAGTACATGGATGTACTATAATATCATATTCGAACAATTATATTCTGCCGATGAATAATTATAAACCGGATTATTTATAGGTGTAAATTAAGAATTAAAGGAAAAGTATTTAATTCTTGCCTTTAAAAGCGTATAATACACCGTTTTTCTCAGGTTGACAATAATACTAAATAAAGGAGATTTGAGTCAATGAAAAAAGCACTTTTGCTTTTAATAATGGTTTTAGCATTAATTTCTAATCTATATTCAGAAACATTCTATATTTATGTAGAGGAAACATATAATGGTGAGGAGCCTTCTGTATACCCTCCGGCAAAAGAAAGCCTTCTGGATGGTTTATTTGAGCTGGGACATATTGCATTTGATGATGTTGAGGGAGAAGGTGACATTAACTGGAATAATGAAGCTTTCGATAGTTTAATCCGTAAAGGATTATTTGGTGGTGCGAGGATACTTTTTATAGTAAATATCTCATCTTATAGTGAAATTAATGATGATGATAAGGTTAGTATCGCGGCTACAGCAGAATATTACTGTATAGATGTAAGAATTGCAAAAATTATTGCCCGTGGAAGTATTAATATGGACAATTTTTACAAAGAAGAACAAATAAATCAGGAAGAACTTGGCTTTTTATTAGGAAGTGAGTTATCTTATATAGTAGATACTGTGTATAAAGAATATATAGTACAATTATAGAAATACTGTTCATATAGACCCGGAAATATACCGATATGAGAATCAGGAGTGCTATAAATGAATAAAAAGTATTTATTAATTTTTCTCATTCTTAAGTTAATGCTTTTACCTTTTTCAATTTTTAGTGAAGAAGCATGGGAAGGAAGCGCAACTAGAATTAGGCGCGGCGAACTTGAAAATGATGGTATGTATGCTGCATCTAATTCATTTCCTGTTAATACAGTAATTAATGTTACAAATATTAAAAATGGTAAATCTATAGATGTGACTGTAATTCAGAGAATTGGTGATAATCAGAATTTATTTCTTTTGCTTACAGATGAAGCTGCAGATGAACTTGAAATTGGTGTTAATGAATCAGAAAATGTACGGATTACTATAGTTAGAGATTATGGATCGGATATTTCGAGTAACCATGATGACGCATATAATCCGGATCCGGATAAAAATCCCCAGGCAGATCTGGCAATGATTAATCCGGATTATGATTCGTCCTCTTCTGAACCGGACAATATTGTTATCGTTGAAACAGATAATATTACAGAGCCGGATAATGTTACAGAACCGGATAACATAACTGATCCGGACACTGTTGTTATTGTCCAGACAGATATTACAGATACACTTGAGGAAAGAGATCCTCAAAAAGATTTATATAGAACCCCGATTGAAGGTGAATCTTTTGTAGATTTAGAAGATGTTGAACCATACGATACAGTGGTAATAGATAAAGAGCCAATTGATACTAAGGATCCGGATACTATTACAGAACATGACGATAAAGAGCCGGATGCTAAAGATCCGGACGAAACGCCGGAAGTATTTAACGGACATGATTTAACTACAGATGAAGATACAACAATTACTTATCTTGCAGAACCGGATTATGATGAAGAGGATCCTGCCGCAGATACGCAGGAAGTATCCATGGTAGTAAACCGACCGGATGAAGATACGGAGGAAGTTGAATCTAAAGAACCTATTCCTCCGGAGCAGATAGTAGAAGACACCACAGGCCCGGATGTATTTGTAGCTCTTGATGATCCTGATGAATCAGTTTTAGTGACAGATACTGCTGAGCCTGATTATCCACTGGATAGTGTTAATGGCCATATAGATCCACCGGATGGAATTACAGAGGAAACAAAAGATGTTGCAATGCTTGAACCTATTAATCCGGATGAGGATACAGGCACTCTTGTGCTGGTATCTACAGATTCTAAACCGCCTGAGAATATGGATACAGAACCGGACATTCAAGAAACTGATGTTGTAGAAAATGTTACAGAGCCAGATAAAGTGGTAGAACCGGATAATGTAATTGTTAATTTAAATATTGATGAAGCGTTTGGCAGAATCTACTATATACAGCTAGCTGCTTTCAGCGATTTTTCATCAGCACAGACTTTAAAAGGTAAGTACTCAAATGATTACCCTGTAGAAATATTTTCTTTAGATACAAATAATCTCCATAAAGTTGTAATAGGCCCATTAAATAAGGACGAAGGCGGTACTTTGCTTTACAGGTTTAGGGCTTTAGGATATGAAGATGCTTTTTTAAGGGAAACATTTTAGCCCGAATAATAATCTTTTTAAAATAAAAACAATATTATTGTTTGACAATCAATATAAGCGGAATTAAAATTATACTATAATAAAATAAAAAAAGGAGATAAATATGAAAAAAATCGGTTGTATACTTATTTTATTGTTAATTGTATTTATATTTTCTGCTTGTGAAAAAATTATAGATGGCGGAGAGATAGACTGGTTTTTTACTGCAAAAGATTATCTGGAAGAACTGGGTTCTAAGATTAAATTTAAGTTACCTCCGAATAAAGACGGATTCAGCGGAGCAGTGTGGGGTACAGATGAATATAGCTATGATTCGGCAATTGGTGCTGCAGCAGTACATGCAGGAGTAATTACATTAGAAGCGGGCGGTGAAGTAACAATAGAAATCCTTGATGGGGCAAGCTCATATAAAGGCACAACTGATAACGGCATAACAACAAGTGACTGGGGCCCATACGACTACAGTTACAAATTTATAAAATAGTACATCCCTGTACTATTATTTGTTTTTAAGTAGTCGCACATCCTGTGCTCCGCTATTTCATAAGAATCTTAATTAAGATTCCTGTATAATAAAATAGTACATCCCTGTATTGTTTTTTGTTTTTAAGTAGTCGCACATCCTGTGCTCCGATATTTCATAAGAATCTTAATTAAGATTCCTGTATAATAAAATAGTACATCCCTGTATTGTTTTTTGTTTTTAAGTAGTCGCACATCCTGTGCTCCGCTATTTCATAGGAATTTCAATAGAACACATTAATATAAGATTATATCCCGATGCTAAATAAACTTTTAATAGATTTAGTATCGGATTTTTTTATTATAACGCCGTAATACCTCGCAACTCTGCACCTCGCAAGACTGCGGATATTTTTTATTTCCCAAAATTAAAATTGTTGGTATAATGCTCATTAATGGTTTGTTTATAGGATGGATATATTGGATAACCTGGAAGAGAAAAGAAGAGAAATAAATGAACTTGTGGGAAGTTTAAATAAGCATCAGGACGAATATTACAGGCTTGCACGGCCAGTGGTATCAGATCTTGAATATGACCGCTTGTTTGATAAACTTACGGCCCTGGAAAAAGAATATCCCGAACTTATAAATCCCAATTCTCCGACACAGAGAGTCGGCTCGGAATTAAGCCAGGAGTTTCCGGAAGCCGCACATACTATTCCGGTATTAAGTCTGGATAAATGTTATTCATATGAAGAGCTCAGAAATTGGATAAAAAAACTTAAAAATAATTTAGAAGAAAATATATCATTTATACTTGAAGAAAAAATAGACGGCGCCTCTATTGTTTTATATTATGAAAAAGGCGAGCTTGTAAGAGCAGTTACAAGGGGAAACGGCTTTATTGGGAATGATATTACGGGTAATGTAAAAACTATAAAATCCGTACCATTAAGATTAGCAAAACCTGTGGATCTGGCTGTTAGAGGCGAGATTTTTCTGCCCAAAGAACTGTTTGATAATATAAATTCTAAATTGGAAGTACCATATGCAAATCCGAGGAACCTTGCAGCAGGGACATTAAGAAGAAAAAAGAGTTCGGAAGTTGCCAGAGTCCCACTGGATATATTTATATATGAAGGTTATTTCAAATCAAATTTTAATACTCATTTAGAGATTTTAAATGAATTGAATGAACTGGGATTTAAGCTTAACTATAGTATGGGTTATTTTACAGATTGTAGTTTTAATAGTGATTTGAAAATATTTAATTCAATAAAAGGCGCTGCAGGTATAAATAAAATAAATAACTTTATAGTTAAGGAAACTAATCAACGCAACAGCCTTTCTTATGAAATTGACGGACTTGTTTTAAAGGTCAATGAAATCCATTTAAGGGAAAAATTAGGCTATACAGGCCATCATCCGAGATGGGCAGTAGCATATAAATTTGATTCTCCAACAGGAAAAACAAAAGTAAATGAAATAACAGTACAGATTGGAAGAACAGGAAGGGTTACTCCTGTTGCACGAGTAGAGCCTGTTCAGATTTCAGGTTCTGTAATTTCCAATATTACCCTTCATAATCAGGAATATATCAATATGCTTGAATTATCTGTTTGCGATACTGTTGAAGTCTCAAAAAGAGGGGATGTGATTCCTGCAATCGAGAAAGTGCTCGAAAAGAATGAGAAGGGACATTCTACATGGAAAATGCCTCTAAACTGTGTGACCTGTTCCGGGCCTTTAAAACAGATTGGTGCGCATTTATTTTGTGTTAATGATTTTTGTGAGGACAGGATCCGGGCAGGCCTGCATTTTTTTGTTGCGAAAAGCCAGATGGATATTGATAATTTTGGGCCTGAAACAATTGATTTTCTTTTTGAACATGGAATTATAAAGAACGTAGAGGATATCTATTATTTTGATCCGAAAGAGCTTTTAGATAAACCGGGATTTGGTGAAAAAAAAGTTGAATTAATTATAAAAGGAATAGAAAAAAGCAAGCAAAAAGATTTTAAAACTGTACTGGTAGCTCTGGGAATACCCGAATTAGGTAAAAAAGCTGCGGATCTTCTTATTGGTAATGGATATAGCGGTATGGATAAAATTATGGAACTCGCTCTAAATAATAATGTGGAAGCTCTTTTATCTATCCATGGAATAGGAGTGAGTACAGCGGAAAATATTTTTAATGAGCTGTTAAAGCCCACTCTGAAAAAAAGAATTGAAGCATTAAAAAAGGCCGGGCTTAATTTTAATCAAATGGAAAAAGAACAATATGATGGAGAACTGATATTTATAGAGCAGGTATGGTGCGTTACAGGCAGTTTTGAGCATTTTCAGCCAAGAAGCAAAGCGGAAGAGGAAATAGAAAAAAGGGGTGGGAGGATAGTAACTGCTGTAACTTCTAAAACAACTCATCTACTAAAAGGGCAGGGCGGAGGAAGTAAAATTAAGAAAGCTGCTGCACTTGGTATAAATATAGTAGAAGAGAATAGTTTTTTGGATATGCTTTAAAAAAACTATTATAGTTAATTATTTTTTTTATTCTGGCAGCCGGAATACCCTGGAGCTCTGCGGCGGGGTTCTTCATTCTGTGTTCTCTTTTTCTTTTTTGAAGAGTGCATCGATATTAATTGATATTAATAGGAAGATATTAGATATTAAAAAATTTAAATCCTGTCAACAATTTTTAAAAACAACAAGCTTCAAGGAACTATACATGATTTTTCACGTCTTTTTCTTTTTTAAATGTTTTGGTGTAATTTTATTAATTGCCACTTTATAAGCAAATTTCATTATTGTTTCTGTGGAAACATCCGGACCGAAGCGTTTTTTCATTATAAGAACTATTGCTTTTAAGTCTATTTCACGAAGGACAATATAAATAAACCTGTCTCTTTCTTCAGGTGTCATATCTTCATATTTAACCATAGAAATATAATAGACTTAAAAATGTGAATGATCAATATGAAACTACAGATTCCTCCGATTTATAATTATTAAATTTAGAAATACCTGTTTTTTTATAGTTATAATATTTTAATAAGTTTAATCAAATTTTTGACAGGAATGTTTAAGAGAATGTACTGTAGCAGATTTTCCTATCCGTGTTAAATTTATAATTGCCGGCACTTAAATTTCTTGACCTCTATTATGTAAATCTTTACTATGCATACACAAGAGCAAGTATCATAATTATGAAAATAAAGCAGGCATCAGAATTAATAGAAAAACTTATTAAAGAAATAGGAAAAGTTTTTGTAGGAACTAACGAATCTATAAAAAAACTATTACTTGGGTATTTAACAGGCCTTCATGTTCTAATTGAAGACATTCCCGGTGTCGGTAAAACAACACTTGCAAGAACTCTTGCAAAAGTTATAGATCTCGACTATGGGCGTATTCAGTTTACACCGGATCTTCTTCCTGGTGATGTCCTCGGAATGACAATCTGGAGTATAGAGAAAAAGGATTTTATTTTTAAAAAAGGTGCGATTATGCACTAGTTTGTACTTGCGGATGAAATAAACAGGGCTTCGGCGCAGACTCAGTCTGCATTACTGGAAGCTATGCAGGAGGGGTCTGTAACTGTAGACGGTACTACTTATCAGCTTCCGGAACCATTTTTTGTAATTGCAACACAGAACCCGATTACTTTTTCCGGAACTTTTCAGCTTCCGGAAGCTCAGATAGACAGATTTGGTATTTCATTTTCTGTTGGATATCCAAAAGCATCTGATGAAATCAAGATATTGGAGAGATTCCAGGAAAAAAACCCAATTGATGAGCTTAAACCAATTGCAAAACCGGAAGATATAATCAACATTAAGTCGCTGATAAGAAAAATACAGGCCAATACGAATATTAAAGAGTATCTTATCCTGATTGCGGAAAACACGAGGAAGAGTACTAAAATAAAACTCGGCATGAGTCCCCGAGCGACACAGCATCTTTTACTGGTATCTCAGGCAAACGCGCTAATTTCGGGAAGAGACTTTGTAGTTCCGGAGGATATTACCGCAAACGCCTGCGATGTGCTGGCTCACAGGATCATTCTTTCTGCGGAAGCAAGAATGGAAAACCTTTCTTCAAGAGGTGTAGTAAGCGAAATTATTATGAAATTAAAAATGCCTTCAGGTATCTAATTTATGAGAGGAATCCGAATTAATCTGCTTGCTGTTTGTATCTATTTATTTGGCTTTTTTGTATTTTACCTGGCAGGCAGTTATATGGGCATTTTATTTTCGATTTTGTTCTATTCGTATCTTTTAATTCCTTTAGTTTCTGCAGGTTATTTATTCTATTCATTTGCAAAATTAAGATATCATCAGAAATTCAGTACAGAGAGGCCGGTTAAAGGCGAGGAAGTTATTTATACTCTTAATGTCTCAAATGAATCTTTTTTACCGATTTTAAATATCCTAATTAAATTTAAAGTTATTCAGCCCGGGCATAATGAACAGCTTAAGGATCTATCAGTTTATTTGCAGAAGCAGGAGGAATACAGCAAAGACTTTACAATCAGATGCCCTTATAGAGGAATTTACAGCGTCGGACTGGATTCTCTTGAGCTGCAGGATGTGTTCGGCTGGTTTACAATAAGCATGAAAGTCTGGCACAGGGACTTTTATGTTCACCCGCGGATAATAGAAGTAGTTCCGGTGTTCTCCGAATATAATAAAAGTACGATATCCATAGGTACATTTAAAGGCTCAGTAAGAGACAATACTCTTCTAAATAGTCTTAAAGTATATAGGCCTGGAGAATCTGTAAGGCATATGTTCTGGAAAAAACTGATATCCACAGGCTCACCATTTTTAAAGACCTATGAGCAGACTGCATGTCCCGGTATTGATATTTATCTTGATCTGCGGAGAGAAAAAGAACCGGATCCTTTGATTTTAACGAGAGAGGACTGTTCTCTGGAAATTGTAGTTGCATTAGTTAAATATTTTCTTGATAACAGTATAAATACAGCTGTAAGGTGCTATGGTGAGGATGAATACCTTTTCCTTGGTGCGGAAAGTTCTGAATTTACAAAGTTTCATCAATCAACATTAAATATATATTTTAAAGATACTATTTCTCCGCTTGTTCTTTTTAATAATGATAGGGCAGAGAGGAAAATTATTTCCAATTTTATTCTATTTGTTACTCATATATTTGATCCGGAAATACTTGAGTATGCAGTAGAATTTAAGAATAGCAGTATTAATGTAATTGTAATAGTTAACCAGACAGGGATGACAGAACAGGATAGGAATTTGGGACTGAATTATATCAAAAGTATTCGTGAGCGGGGCGGATATGTATTACTTGTTGATGGCCCTGGTACAATAAAAAGGGATTTAGAGAGATGATTAAGTACGAAAAGTATGATTGTTTAAGAATTATATTTTCTCTTATTCTTACAATTGCTGTACCAGTGGCTTTATATATATATTTAAAAGTAGAAGGTTCATTATTAAACCTGATTGTATACTGTTTGATTATGAATTTTCTTTTTTATACTTATTTTAGGTCACAAAATGTAATTAAAACAATTTCATTCTGGCTGCTTGTTGTTTTATCAGTTGCAGCAGGCTGTTTACTAGTGGTTAAAATAACACTCTATCCCTACCCGGCATTTAAAGAGTGGTTTGAGCTTTTTAATAATAGGGGTATAGGTGGTAAATTCCCGTTACTTTTTGTTCTTTTTGCCGGTTTTTTCGGGGCTCTTTTTGCCGGATTGATTTATAGTAAGAAATATATTAAACCTTTATCCGGATTTGCTTTTTTTATGCTGTTTATTTTAGCAGTTATCCATAGAAGCTCCATTTTTGTGGTTATTTCTATTGCCTCTTTTATTATTATATTGATTGTAATTATTACTACAAATGTAAGAACAAAAAGATATATTCGCAGGATTATATTTTCGTTAATGTTTTTGTGCTTTGCCTTTTTTATTGCAGCATTAATTAGCCTTTTTGTTACCCCTGGTGGTATTAGTAGTATAAGCCCTTTTATGCAGCCGCAAATAATTGAATTTATGATGGAACTTTTCCCGGATTTACCTGTTATTATGGATGTTCCCGGAGCCGGGATCGGATTTGACAGCAGAAGTTTCTACACAAAGCCTTTATTTACTCCCAATGTTATTTTAAGAGTGCAGGCAAGGCCCGGTGAAATTTTATATCTAAGAACAAAAGTAATGGATTATTTTAACGGCTTTTCATGGAAAATAAGTAAGGATATTCTTGATAAGAATAATAACAGTGATGATTTTATTTTTATTGAGGATCGTATGGAAGATGAGCCTTTAAATATCACGATTGCGGCAGAATTATATAAATACGTTCCGCATACAATATCAACTGAATTTATTACTGTTCAGTCAGTGGACGATATAAAAATTCTTCATTCAAGCGGCGATACGGGAATAATCTTAGATGAATCTTTTCTTCCGGATACTACACTTATCTTGTGGAGAAATATTGGATTAAATAAGAAAAATATGGCTCTCACAGAAGCGGAACTGGAGCTGTACCTTAGTGTTCCTAATAATACTACAAAAAGGATCAGGGAACTTGCATCTGAACTTGCTGATGAAAATCAAAATCAGGTGATCGAGAATATAAGGCAATATCTGTTTGATGGTTTTAAATATAATCTGGATATAGATTTTCCTTTAGATGAGGATTTGATAGATCATTTTCTATTTGAAGCAAAAGAAGGATACTGTGTTCATTATTCTACTGCTTTCATAATTCTGGCAAGACTGAATGGTATACATGCGCGGTATATCAATGGATTTCTTGTCTACATTCCTGCTACTGCTGATTCTTTTGATGTAACAGGATTTAATTCTCATGCATGGCCGGAAGTATGGTTTCCTGATTTAGGCTGGATGCAGCTGGAAGTTACACCTCCAATGCATCCGGATGTACAGAGAAATCCTTCATTTTATGATTATTTTAATTTATATCAATACACAATTTCAGAACAACAGCTTCTGGCAATACTTGGTAATATTATTGAACAGAAAGATAGCGAGGATGGGGTTCAGGATTTATCCTATTTAAAATATTTAATCATAATTCCAGCAGGAATTGTTTTAATAGCATTAATTGTTCTTTTACTATTCTTAGTAAAGCGATATAGAAAAAAACGAATCAAGATATTAAATAAAGCGCTCCGAAAATACAGGTCCCGATTAAGAAAACTTGTATACAGGTTAGGTAAAAAAGGATTTCCATTGCCTGAGCGGGTAGGCTGGATAAACTGGATGGATAACTTAATTATCAAAGTCCCTTCACAAAAGGAAACAATAAAGCAGTTGACATTTACTACTCAGAAAGCCTTTTTTAGTACGTATTTGCCGGTAGAAGAAGATATTAGAAAGATAAAACAATTATCCGGTGAGCTTATAAAGCTCGAATGGTTATAAAATAAAAAAACCCGGCCACTAAATCGACTTTAAGAATTATATCTAACAAGGATAATTTATTATAGTCTATTTAGTGGTCGGGTAAAAATGCCGCCAATCAGAATTGAACTGATGACACGAGGATTTTCAGTCCTCTGCTCTACCGACTGAGCTACAGCGGCATAATTTAATAAAGGGAATATTATCAAAAGTAAACTTTAAATGTCAATCCTTTTTATGAAAAAAAAGATATTATTAAATTAATAGTATAAATGATATTGACATTTTCACTTTTTATGAGTAATTTTCAGCGGCAGAATAATAATTTATATTGAAATAAAATATTATACTTATTACTTTATTACAATAACAGTAAAATAGAAATAAACTGCCCTTGTAGCTCAGTGGTAGAGCACCTCCATGGTAAGGAGGGGGCCATCGGTTCAAGTCCGATCGAGGGCTTAAAAAAAGTTGCGGTTTATGTTGACAATAGGAAACAGAAAGATTAGTATTAGTGCTTATTTATTTAACATATCAAAGAATACTTTATCTGCTCACTAAGTATGGAGGGAGAGGATATAGAGGTTCTTTGTTGTGCTTTTAAGGAGTTATGATATATGGCTAAAGCCAAGGCAATAGAATTAATAGCGCTGCAGTGTACGGGATGCAAAAGAAGAAATTATACAACTCAGAAGAATAGACGAAATGTTGAAGGAAAACTAGAGTTAAAAAAATATTGTAAATTTGAGAAGAAACATACAATTCATAAGGAAACAAAAATAAAGTAAGTTTAAATATAGGCCAGTAGCTCTAATGGCTAGAGCGCCGGTCTCCAAAACCGGATGTTGTAGGTTCGAGTCCTACCTGGCCTGTTCTTAAAATGTTGTATTATATATAAGAAGTAGTAATAATAGGGGCAAATAATGAGTAAAATAGTAAAATTCTTTCAAGAAAGCTATGCTGAATTAAAAAAGGTTACGTGGCCGACGAAGGAAGCTGTAGGTTCATCAACAAAAGTTGTACTTGTATCAATTATAATTGTTGCCGCGACTCTGGGTTTGATTGATTATTTCCTTTACGAAATAATGAATTATATTAGTTCTATGTAAAATAAAGAATACCACGCAGCAGAACTGCGAGATATTCTTTGATGTGTAAGGATGTAAAGCCTTAGGCTTTGCACTACTTAATTGACTTATATTCCGATGCAGAGCATCGTAATATAAGGTTTCATAATAAAATATCAAAGGTGATTATGTCAAAAGGTTGGTATGTAGTTCATGCTTATTCAGGGCATGAAAATAAAGTTGAAAGACAGATTAGAAAGATAATGGATAAGCCGCCACTATTGGATTCTGTGTATGATGTCAAAGTTCCTTCAGAAGAAGTTGTAGAAGTGAAGGATGGAAAAAAAAGGATTTCTAATAAAAAATTCCTGCCCGGCTATGTGCTTGTAGAAATGGATCTGCCGGACAAAGATTGGGAAGGTATCTGTGGAGCGATTAGAAGAATTTCCGGAGTAACCGGATTTGTTGGTTCTTCAAAAAATCAGAAACCACAGCCAATATCTCAGGATGAAGTAAGGTCTATATTGCAGAAAGCCGGAGAAATAAAGACGGATAGAGTGTTAAAGCCTAAACTAATATTTGCTGCCGGAGAAGTTGTAAGAATAGTAGACGGCCCTTTTAATTCATTTTCCGGAAGTATAGAAGAAGTTAACCTGGAAAAAGGCAAGTTAAGAGTTATGGTAGGCATTTTTGGAAGAGCCACGCCGGTAGAACTTGATTTTGTTCAGGTAGAAAAGATATAAAAAAGAAAAGATATAAGAACCCAGTTAAATGTTTTTTAACGATGGGAGCTTTTTCTTTGAGAGAGAGCGTGATTTACCACATAAGGGGTTATGAAAATGGCAAAAACTAAGGCTATAAAAGTACTAATTAAGCTTCAGGTACCTGCACAAAAAGCAACACCTGCACCGCCGGTAGGACCGGCGTTAGGTCCGCATGGCGTAAGCGCGCCGCAGTTTGTACAGCAGTTTAATGATCGTACAAAGAAAATGGAAGCAGGAATAATGATTCCTGTTGTCATCACTGTTTATCAGGATAAAAGTTTTACTTTTATTACTAAAACTCCTCCTGCAGCGGTTTTAATTAAAAAAGCATGCGGATTAGAGAAAGGTTCATCAGAACCTAATAAAGATAAGGTTGCAACAATAACTAAAGCTCAATTAGAAGAAATTGCAAAAACTAAAATGCCGGATTTAAATGCAAATGATATTGAAGCCGGAATAAAAATTATTGCCGGTACTGCAAGAAGTATGGGTGTTGTTGTGGAGGGTCTTTAAATGCATGGAAAAAAATATAGAGAAGCTGCGACAAAATATGACAAGATGGATATATACAATCTTCCCGAATCTATAAAACTTGTAAAAGACATGGCATATGCAAAATTTGACGAAACTATCGAAGTTGCAATCAGATTAAACTTAAAAAAGAGCCAGACAGTAAGAAGCACTGTTGCTCTGCCCAATACATTTTTGAAGCAAAAAAGAATTCTTGTTTTTACAAAGGGCGAAAAAGTTGAAGAAGCAAAACAGGCTGGCGCAGAATTTGTCGGAGATGATGATTTAATTGCTAAGATAAAAGGCGGATGGCTTGATTTTGATGTAGCGATTGCTACTCCGGACATGATGAAAGAAGTAGGAAAGCTGGGGCCTATTTTAGGAAGAAGAGGCCTGATGCCCAATCCGAAGGCAAAGACTGTAACTAATGATATTAAGGGCGCAATTGCTGAACTGCAGAAAGGAAGAATGGAGTTTCGCGCGGATAAAACAGGAGTTGTGCATCTTCCGGTAGGCAAAGTATCTATGGAACAGGATAAAATTAAGGAAAATGTAAATATATTTGTAAATGAAGTAAATAAAAAGAAACCAACGGATGTAAAAGGTGAATATGTTAAGTCGATTACAATTTCTTCTACTATGGGACCAGGTGTAAAACTGGATATGAAAAATTTAGAAGAATAAATGACAGTTTGTTTATTATAAGGTTTAGGAGAAATATATGTTTAAAGCAAAAGTGACAAAATATAAAGAAGACGCTGTTAATGATATATTAGAATATATACAAAAAAAGAAAAATGTTGTTTTTACTGATTTTCGTGGTTTGAGTGTAAATCAGATAACAGATCTAAGAAATAAAATGGCAGAAGCTGGTTCCAATTTGAAGGTGATTAAAAACAACTTTGCGAAAATTGCATTTAAAAATGCTGGTTTTCCGGAAGTAGATGAATTTTTGATTGGTCCTACTGCTCTAAGTGTCAGTGATAATGATGCAGGGCCGCTTTCAAAAATATTATTTGAATTTACAAAAGAAACAACAGTTAAAGTTAAGGGCGGAATTGTAGATGGTGAAATATATTCACTGGATCAACTCAAAGCAGTTTCAAGGCTGCCTGCAAAAGAGCAGCTAATTGCTATGTTAATGAGCACTATGAATGCACCGTTACAGAATTTCGTATATGTTTTAAATGGTGTTACTACTAAACTTGTTAGAACATTACAGGCTGTTGCAGATAAAAAACAGTCTTAATTTGTATTGTACCTGACCACTAAAACGGTCTGGAAGATTTGAAATAAAAGATAATTTGGGCCGAGTCGTTTTAGTGGTGAGGCGGCTACATTAGCACAAATAATAGAACAGGGATGTGCTATTATTTTATTTGATGGTGTAAATTTAAACTAGTAAACTATTTGCTTATTTTCAAATAGGCTGTTAGTTTGATGAAAATATTTTTAGCATTAGTCTTCTTTAGAAGTTGCATGCTATTGCTAAAAGAAAGATTAAGGAGAAGATAATATGGCAACAAAAGATGAAATTTTAGAATCTATTGCCAGTATGACAGTACTGGAAGTTTCCGAGCTTGTGAAAGATATGGAAGAAAAATTTGGCGTAACTGCTGCTGCGCCTGTGGCTGTAGCTGCCGGGCCGGCTGCTGGAGCAGAAGATGCAGGTGGAGAAGAAGAGCAGACAGAATTTACAGTAATCCTTAAAAGCTTTGCTGACGGTAAAAAGATACCTGTTATTAAAGAAGTTCGTGCATTAACCGGATTAGGGCTTAAAGAAGCTAAGGAGCTTGTAGAAGCAGGCGGCAAAACAGTTAAAGAAGGAATTACTAAAGAAGATGCGGGGAAAGCCAGGGAGAAATTAGAAGCAGCTGGCGGAGTTGTTGAAATTAAATAGTATTTTTAACAAAAAAATGTTCTCATTTTGCCGTCGGGATAAGTGTGTGCTGACGGCAAAAATCATTATTTATGGAGTGGCATAATGAATAAGGCGAATAGAGTATATATTGGTAAGAAATATAAAGAAGTTATTGATATACCGAGATTAATTGATATTCAATTACTTTCTTTTGAGAATTTCCTGCAGAGAAATGTATTATTAAATGGTGAGCCTCTGGATAGGCGCGGGTTAGAAGAAGTTTTTCAAGCTACTTTCCCTATAGAAAGTCCTAATGGCGATCTTGTTCTTGAATATTGCGGTTATACATTAAGCGAAGCTAATATAAAACATCTTGATTTTGAATGTAAGAAAAAGGGTGTGACTTATGCTGTTCCTGTGAAAGCAAAAATAAATCTGGTCTTTTTACAAACAGGTGAAATACGGCAGAAAGAAATATATATGGGTGATATACCTTTAATGACAAACAAGGGTACGTTTATAATTAATGGTGCGGAAAGAGTAGTTGTAAGCCAGATCCACAGATCTCCCGGTGTTATTTTTTCTCATGATAAAGGTATTTATTCTTCAAGGATTATTCCTTACCAGGGATCGTGGCTTGAGCTCGAAATAGATCAAAAGCGTGAATTGATATATGTAAAAATAGACAGGAAAAAGAAGATACTGGCTTCTGTATTTTTACGTGCTCTTGGATTTGATACAAGAGAAAAGATAATTGAATTATTCTATCAAATAAAGAAAATTAAATTATCTGAATCAAGAGAAGAAAAAGAAAAATTAGTAGGATGTGTTTTTGCTAAAGCTGTTTATATTAAAGGTGATGAAGGTCCTAAAAAACTGTACCGAGCTGGAGATAAAATCCATCCGCATGATGTAGAAGAACTGCTCCATAGAAAAGTCGGCAGTATAGAAATTATAGATTTTGACAATCCTGATTCTCTTCATTCTAATATATTTTTAAATTGCTTCGAAAGAGAAGAAATGAAAATAGAAAAAAGTGATCCTTCTAAAGATGAACCTACAAGAGAAGATGCATTATCAAATGTGTACTCAATCTTAATGCCGGGTGAACCAATCTCTCTGGAAAACGCGGAAAAAGACCTTGATTCGATGTTTTTTTCTTCCAGGAGATATAATCTGGGCAGAGTTGGAAGATATAAGCTTAATAAGAAATTTGATTATGAAGAACCTGTAAAAACACATACGCTGATTAAAGAAGATATAGTAAATACTATGTACTATTTAATCAAAGTATATATTGGAGAATCTGTGGTTGATGATATAGACCATCTTGGTAACAGAAGGATTCGTTCTGTTGGAGAACTCCTTGCAAATCAATTAAAAATAGCATTTACGAGAATGGAGAGAATTGCCAAAGAACGAATGTCTTTACGGGAAACTGATACAATAAAACCACAGGATATTATTTCTATAAAACCGATAGTCGCATCTTTAAAAGAATTCTTCGGTTCCAGCCAGTTGTCGCAATTTATGGATCAGGTAAATCCATTATCAGAATTAACTCATAAAAGAAGACTTAATGCACTTGGGCCCGGAGGACTTTCAAGAGACAGGGCAGGATTCGAAGTTAGAGATGTTCATTACAGCCACTATGGAAGAATGTGCCCGATAGAAACACCGGAAGGACCAAATATCGGATTAATAGTTTCTCTTGCAAATTATACCTGCGTTAATGATTATGGATTTCTGGAAGCGCCATATAGAAAGGTAGAAAAAGGGAAGGTGACAGATAAAATCGAGTATCTTTCTGCTATGGATGAAGAAAAGTATTTTATTGCCCAGGCAAACACACCTCTTTCGGAGGAAGGGGATTTCTTAGAGAAATTGATACCTGTAAGGAAATCCGGTGATTATACAACAAGAACATCAGATGAAATTGCTTATATGGATGTTTCTCCAAAACAGGTTGTATCTGCATCTGCTTCTCTAATTCCGTTTCTAGAGCATGATGATGCCAACCGTGCTTTGATGGGTTCGAATATGCAGAGGCAGGCAGTTCCGCTTCTTTATTCAGAAGCACCCAGGGTTGGAACAGGGATGGAAGCAAAAGCCGCGTATGATTCAGGTGTAATTGTAGCAAGTAATAGAGCCGGTGTTGTAATATCTGTAACATCCAAAGAGATAGTTATTGAACCCGATAATAAGAAAGATCAAAATGATGTAGATGTATATAATTTATTTAAATTCCAGAGGACAAACCAGGACACCTGCTTTCATCAAAAACCGATTGTAACATTGGGCCAGAAAATAGAAGAAAGTGAGGTTATTGCTGACGGCCCTGCCACGGACAAAGGTGAACTAGCATTAGGAAGGAATGTTTTTGTATCATTCATGCCCTGGAACGGCTATAATTTTGAAGATGCGATACTTATCTCTGAAAAAATAGTCAGGAACAATATTTTTACATCAATTCATATAAAAGAATTTACGATAGAAGTCAGGGAAACTAAATTAGGCCCGGAAAAAATAACACGGGATATACCTAATATAAATGAATCTGCATTTGATCAGCTTGATGACGAAGGTATAATCAGGATAGGTGCTAAAATAGAGAAAGGCGCAATTCTTGTTGGTAAAGTTACTCCAAAATCAGAAACTGATTCCACACCGGAATTCAAACTGCTTAATTCGATATTTGGAGAAAAGGCCAAGGATGTCCGCGATACATCTCTAAGACTACCTCATGGTACAACAGGAACTGTTATTGGAGTTGAGCGTTTAAAAAGAAAAGATGGTGATGATCTTAATCCAGGTGTTATTGAAGTATTAAAAATACAGATCGCAAGTAAGAACAAGCTTCAGGAAGGTGATAAAATGGCAGGCCGGCATGGAAATAAGGGTGTAATTGCCAGAGTGCTTCCGGAAGAGGACATGCCTTATATGGCAGATGGAACACCAATAGACTTAGTATTAAATCCTTTAGGGGTACCGTCTAGAATGAATCTTGGCCAGATTTTAGAAACAGAACTTGGATGGTGTGCAAAAGAGTTAGATGAGTGGTATGCAACGCCTGTTTTCCAGTCTGCTACAAGTGAACAGATAGAAAGCAAATTGAAAGAAGCAGGATTGCCCTTGAATTCAAAAATACAGCTTTACGATGGAAAGACAGGTGAACCGTTTGAAAATGAAGTTTATTGTGGTTATATATATATGTTAAAGCTTCATCATCTGGTTACTGATAAAATGCATGCTAGATCTACAGGTCCGTATTCACTTGTTACGCAACAGCCTCTTGGCGGAAAAGCTCAGTTCGGCGGACAGCGGCTGGGTGAAATGGAAGTATGGGCATTAGAAGCATACGGCGCTGCTAATACATTGCAGGAATTGTTAACAATAAAATCAGATGACATGACCGGACGAGCAAAAATATATGAAAGTATAGTTAAAGGAGAAGTATCATCTCCTGCTGGAATTCCTGAATCATTTAATGTTGTTATTCAGGAATTAAGAGGACTGGCCTTGGATATATCTATTTATGATTCAAAAGGCAAGCAGATTGCATTAACAGAAAGAGATGAAGAACTAATTAACAGGCAGGGAAGCCAATTTTAGGAGCGAATAATGAGAGATTTTCAGGACTTTGATAATATTATGATAAAACTTGCCTCTCCGGAGTTGATCCGTTCATGGTCATACGGAGAGATCAAGAAACCTGAAACAATTAACTATAGAACTCTAAGGCCGGAGAAAGACGGACTCTTTTGTGAAAGGATATTCGGCACAACAAAAGAGTGGGAATGTTACTGCGGAAAATTTAAATCCATTCGTTACAAAGGTGTTATCTGCGACAGATGTGGTGTTGAAGTAACGCATTTTAAAGTTAGAAGAGAAAGAATGGGACATATTGAACTTGCTTCTCCTGTTTCGCATATCTGGTATTACAGGTCAGTTCCTTCAAGAATGGGCCTGCTGTTAGACCTTACAATAGCTGCTCTTAGATCTATACTTTATTATGAAAAGTATATTGTTATTGATGAAGGTGATACAGATCTGAAAAAGATGGATCTTCTTTCAGAAGAAGAATTCATGGAAGCGCAGGAACGTTTTGGAATGGCGTTTACAGCTGGTATAGGAGCAGAAGCGATAAGATCATTACTTAACAATATGGATTTGAATGGATTAAGTAATGAGCTTAGAGCAAAAATGATAGAAAAAGGCGCTAAAGCAGATAAACGCTTATTAAAAAGAATAGAGATAGTAGAAAATTTTAGAGATTCCGGCAATAAACCGGCATGGATGATACTTGATGTTGTACCTATTATTCCACCGGAATTAAGGCCAATGGTTCAACTGGATGGCGGAAGATTTGCAACATCGGATTTAAATGATTTATACAGACGTGTTATTAATAGAAATAATAGATTAAAAAGGCTTCAGGCTTTAAATGCCCCTGACATCATTATAAGGAATGAAAAGAGAATGCTTCAGGAAGCTGTTGATGCTCTTTTTGATAACTCAAAAAAGAAGAGGGTTGTAAAAGGTGCTTCAAACAGGCCATTAAAATCTTTATCTGATATGCTTAAAGGTAAGCAGGGAAGATTCAGACAGAATCTTTTGGGAAAGCGTGTTGATTATTCAGGACGTTCTGTAATAGTTGTAGGCCCTGAATTAAAATTGCATCAATGCGGACTGCCTACAAAAATGGCTTTAGAGCTTTTTAAGCCTTTTATAATGAAAAAACTTGTAGAACGAGATGTTGTTTATAATATAAAAAAGGCCAAGACACTTGTAGAGCAGGAAGCTCCTGAAGTATTTGCTGTTCTCGATGATGTTGTACAGGAACATCCTGTTATGTTAAATCGAGCGCCTACATTACACAGGCTCGGTATTCAGGCATTTGAACCTGTGTTAGTAGAAGGAAAGGCTATTAAACTCCATCCTCTTGTATGTCATGCTTTTAATGCTGACTTTGACGGTGACCAGATGGCAGTTCATGTGCCTTTAACACAGGCAGCGCAGATAGAATGCTGGACTTTAATGCTTTCGAGTAAAAATCTTTTAGATCCCGCAAATGGAAATCCGATAGTAATTCCTACACAGGATATGGTTCTTGGAATTAATTATCTTACAAAACATAGAAAGGGCGGAGTTGGAGAAGGCAAATATTTTTCCTCTATTAATGGAGTTTTACTGGCAGTAGATGCAAAAGCTGTTGGTTACCAGTCCATGATAAAAGTTAAAATAGACGGTGAGTATGTAGAGACAACGCCAGGAAGGGTTATTTTTAATGAAGAACTTCCTCCCGAAATCAGCTATATAAATCAAACCATGAGTGAAAAAGAGCTTAAAGCTCTTATTTCGGATTGCTATGTAAATAAGAGTCCTGCTATTACTGTTATAATGCTTGACGCTATAAAAGCTCTTGGCTTTAAGTATGCAACGATTTTTGGAGCAACTATTGGTATGGAAGATATTATTGTTCCTGGAAAGAAAAAGGAATTAATTGGAAAAGCAAATATTAAAGTAGAGGAAATACAGCAGCAGTATCTGCAGGGACATATTACTAATGAAGAACGGTACAACAGGGTGGTTGAAGTCTGGAGTACAACAAATGAAAACCTTACAAATGAGCTTATGGAAGAATTAAAAGCCGATAAAAATGGTTTTAATCCTGTATATATGATGGCAAATTCCGGTGCAAGGGGAAGCAGAGCCCAGATCCGCCAGCTTGGGGGAATGCGTGGTTTAATGGCAAAGCCGTCCGGTGATATTATTGAACTTCCTATACGTTCGAACTTTAAGGAAGGATTATCTGTTATTGAATTCTTTATTTCAACAAACGGCGCGAGAAAAGGTCTTGCGGATACTGCTTTAAAAACAGCAGATGCAGGTTATCTAACTCGCAGGCTTGTAGATATTGCTCAGGATGTTGTAATTAATGAACAAGACTGCGGAACAATTAATGGTATAGAAAGGCGTGCAATTAAAGATGGTGAAGAAGTTGTAGAATCATTAAAGGACAGAATTGTAGGCAGGTTTACATTAGAAAGGGTTAAGCACCCGATTACAGGCGAAATTATTCTGGATGTTAATCAGGAAATAACGGATATGATTGCAGATAAAATTGAGAAAATTGGCGTAGAAAGTGTAATAATAAGAACAGTACTTACCTGTGAAGCTAAAAAAGGTGTTTGTGTTAAATGTTATGGCAGGAATCTTGCTACTGGTAAGAAGATAAATATCGGAGAGGCTGTAGGGATTATTGCAGCGCAGTCTATTGGACAGCCCGGTACACAGCTTACCATGAGAACTTTCCATATTGGTGGTGCTGTTACTCAGATAAGTGAAGAAAACAGAGTATATTTAAAATATCCTGTTGTTATCAGAGATACAATTGGAAATAAAGTAGAAAAAGAAAACGGTAACTTTTTGTTTACACGAAAGGGAAAAGTAACCGTCGCTAAAGTGCTTAAGACTATCGATATTTCTAAAAAAGACAAATTGCTTGTAAAAGACGGCCAGAAGGTGATTACAGGTGAACCTATAGTAAAACGCGGAGATACGGAGATCGTTTCTTCAGATATTGCATATATCTTATTGAAAGAGGAAGAGCTTTTATTAATCGCTCAGGACCAAAAGATCGATGTAAGAAACGGTTCGGAAATGGTGGTAAAGATTGGCTCTGTAGTCGGGGCAGAAGAAACAATTACCTTTTTTGATCCATTTACAGAACCAATAATCGCTGAGAAAGATGGTATTGTAAAATTTAAGGACATAATTCTTGGAACTACATTAAAAGAAGAAATTAATGAAGAAACAGGAAAGATTGAAAAGAAGGTTACTGAGTATACGCTAGAATCTCTACAGCCAAGATTTTCAATAGTGGATGAAAATGATAAGGAAGTTGCTTCTTATTATTTACCAGGAGCTGCTTATTTAAGTGTTAATGACGGCGATGAAGTTAAAGCAGGAAGAGTTTTAGCCAAAATGCTTAAAGAAAGTGTAAAAACCCGTGATATTACTGGTGGTCTGCCAAGGGTAGGTGAGCTGTTTGAATCAAGGAAACCTAAAAATCCTACTGTTCTTGCAAGAATAAGCGGAATTGTTGAATTTAAAGGAATCATTAAAAGTAAAAGGGTTATAATTGTTACAGATCCTTATGGAACTTCCTATAAACAGCTGGTACCGATGGGTAAGCACTTACTAATAAGAGATGGGGATATAGTGGAAGCTGGTGAGCCTTTATGCGACGGAAATATAGATCTTCATGATATACTTGAGATTTTGGGTGAAAATGCGTTGCAGAATTATCTTGTAAATGAAATACAGGAAGTTTATCGTTTACAGGGTGTTAATATAAATGATAAACATATAGGTATTATTATCAGGCAGATGATGAGGAAGGTAGAAATTATCTCGGTTGGGGATACAAATTTTATATTTGGCCAGCAGGTAGATAAGTTTAAATTTCATAATAGAAACAGAAAAGTAGAAAGGGAAGGCGGGCAGCCTGCTGTTGGAAAGCCGCTTTTACTTGGAATTACAAGGGCCTCACTTAATATAGAATCATTTATTTCGGCTGCATCGTTCCAGGAAACAACAAGAGTACTAACAAATGCTGCAATTGCAGGAAAAGTTGATAAATTACAGGGATTAAAAGAAAATGTTATAATTGGACATTTAATACCTGCAGGAACCGGAATGAAAGGTTATCAGAATATAAAATTATTTGATGAAAATAAAGAGGATATTGATAATTCTATTCAGAGAATACTGGAAGAAAGAAAAAAAGAGCAGGAGGATGCTGTTCAGGAAGATAATGGAGTGAAAATATCTGGATAACCCAGCACCTTAATTACTAAAGCATGTCAAATTCTATTGAATTCTCTTGTATTATTGTTTATTTTAACTGTAATGCCCATTATTGGTAATTAAGATGCTGGATATATAAAAAAGTGTAGCGATGGAAGCAGTTTTACTGCAATGCGGAATCTAAACTTCATGCATTAAGGGTCGGTTTAAAAAAATATTGATTTCTCAAGATTTTTAACAGGAAGGGTTGACATTTTTTAATAGTGTTGTTATTGTCTCTTTCTTGTAATTGAAATAATTTGTAATGAGGGGTATATGCCTACAATCAATCAGCTTGTCCGAATGGGACGGAAGAAGACATTAAAAAAGACAAAAGCGCCGGCTCTGCAGAGTTGTCCGCAGAAACGGGGTGTTTGTACAAGAGTTATGACTGTAACACCAAAGAAGCCTAATTCTGCTCTGAGAAAGGTAGCAAGGGTGAGGCTTACAAATGGTATAGAAGTAACTGCTTATATACCTGGTATAGGTCATAATTTACAGGAGCACTCTGTTGTACTAATTAGAGGCGGAAGAGTTAAGGACTTACCTGGTGTAAGATATCATATTATCCGTGGTGCAAAGGATACATTGGGTGTAGAAGACAGAAGGAAAGCTCGTTCAAAATACGGAGCTAAAAAGCCTCGCGCATAAGAAAGATTGGAGTTGAAAAGGTGTCAAGAAGAAGAGTAATTAAAAAGAAAGAAATTTTACCGGATTCAAAATATAAAAATACAGTAATTGCAAAATTTATTATGCATTTAATGTCAAAAGGTAAAAAATCAATAAGTACTAAAATTGTATATAATGCATTGGATGTAATGAAAGAAAAGTTAAAAAAAGAGCCGGTAGAGGCTTTTAACAAGGCTTTAGAAAATGTAACTCCTCAGATTGAAGTAAAATCAAGAAGAGTAGGAGGATCAACATATCAGGTGCCGGTAGAAATACGTGACTCAAGAAAAACGACTCTTGCTATAAGATGGATTATACAATTTTCAAGACAAAAAAAAGGAAAAAGTATGAGTGCTAAATTAAGTGAAGAACTTATAGATGCTTATAATAATACAGGCTCGGCATTTAAGAAAAAAGAAGATACTCATAGAATGGCAGAGGCAAATAAGGCTTTTGCTCATTACAGGTGGTAATACTAAAAGTAATTATTGTACAAGAATTTCAATTGGAATTCTATGAAATAGCGGAGCACAGGAAGTGCGACTACTCTGGTACAAATAATAGTACATGGATGTACTATTAAATTAGTGAAGTTAGTAATTATTTTACTATATAAAATATTAAAATATTGCTTTATAGAATATGAAGCTATGTTTTATAAATTGAATTGACTTTATAAAAAGTCTAAAAATAATCCTGGTGATAGATTTAAAAAGCAGATAAAGATGCTTTATTTGAATATTAGAGTGTCCAGGGTTCAAATTATAAAAAGGCCCATAAGTATTTAATATGCTGGGTCAATTTAGGTTATTTGGGCTAATTCAAATAGGAGGATTGGAATGGCAAAAGAGAAATTTGAAAGAACGAAACCACATATTAATGTTGGTACTATTGGTCATGTAGATCATGGAAAAACAACGTTAACAGCAGCTATTACTATGCTTTGCGCTAAAAAGCATGGTGATAAGGTTATGAATTATGACGATATTGATAATGCTCCGGAAGAAAAAGCAAGAGGAATTACAATCAATACTCGCCATGTTGAGTATCAGACAGATAATAGGCATTATGCGCATGTTGATTGTCCCGGACATGCAGACTATATAAAAAACATGATTACAGGCGCTGCGCAGATGGATGGTGCTGTTCTTGTAGTTTCTGCTCCTGACTCAGTTATGCCTCAGACCCGTGAGCATATACTTCTTGCCCGGCAGGTAGGTGTACCTGCTATAGTTGTATATTTAAATAAAACAGACCTTGTTGATGATCCGGAACTTATAGATTTAGTAGAAGAAGAAATTCGTGACGTTCTTAATGAATACAAGTTTCCTGGTGATGATATACCAATTGTGCGCGGTTCAGCACATAAAGCCATGTTAAACATAGATGATGAAGAAGCTTCAAAAAGCATTGTAGAGCTTTTAAAGGTAATGGATGAATATTTTCCGATTCCGGAACGTGATATAGACAAACCTTTCTTAATGCCTGTAGAAGATGTTTTCTCAATTTCGGGACGTGGTACAGTTGTAACAGGTAGAATAGAAAGAGGTATTGTAAAAATAAGTGAAGAAGTAGAAATCGTAGGTATTAAAGATACTGCTAAAACTGTTTGTACCGGAGTTGAAATGTTTAATAAACTTTTAGATGAAGGTAGAGCAGGTGATAATGTTGGTTTGCTTCTTCGTGGCGTAGATAAAAAAGCTGTTGTAAGAGGACAGGTTATTGCTAAACCAAGTTCAATTACTCCGCATAAAAAGTTTACATGCCAGGTTTACGTATTATCACAGGAAGAAGGCGGAAGACATTCACCGTTCTTTACAGGATACAGGCCTCAGTTCTATTTTAGAACAACAGATATTACTGGGTCTGTTATATTACCGGATGATAAAAAAATGGTTATGCCTGGTGACAATGTAGAATTAACAATAGATTTAATTAATACGATTGCTGTTGAAAAAGGACTTCGTTTTGCTATTAGAGAAGGCGGTAAAACAGTAGCAGCCGGTGCGGTACTTGAAATAATTGAATAATCAATTATTTGTTATATATATGGAGGCAAGATGACGAAGGATAGAATTCGAGTGAGGCTAAGAGGTTTTGATATAGAATTGATAGATCAGAGTGCAAAAGCCATAGTTCAGACTGTTATAAAAGCAGGCTCAAAGGTTTCTGGGCCAATACCATTACCAACACGTATAAATAAGTATACTGTTCTTCGTTCGCCTCACGTTAATAAGAAATCGCGTGAACAATTTGAAATGCGAACACATAAACGGTTGATTGATATAATAAAACCCACATCTGCTGTAATGGATGCTTTAATGAAACTTGAACTTCCCGCAGGCGTAGATGTTGAAATAAAACAGTGAGGATGAAAATGTTGGGCTTAATTGGCAAAAAAGTTGGAATGACTCAAATATTTAGTGATGATGGAACTCTGACACCGGTAACTGTAATAGAAGTTGCAAAGAATGTTGTAGTAGGTATGCGTGAAAAAAGTAAAAACGGTTATGATGCTGTTATTATGGGAGCAGTGAAAACTAAAGAAAAAAGGCTTACAAAACCTGTTCTTGGACAGTTTGCAGAAAAAATGGAACCTAAGAAAATTATAAAAGAATTTCGAAATTTTGATAAAACATTCAAAGAATTAAATGTTGGTGATGAATTAGGAGTGGAAGTTTTTGAGGGTATTAAATTTGTTGATATATCCGGATTATCAAAAGGAAAAGGATTTCAGGGAGTTATGAAACGTCATGGATTTCACGGCGGTAGAAAAACGCATGGATCAAAATTTCATAGAACTGCTGGTTCTACAGGTATGGCAGCATCGCCATCAAGGGTTATAAAAGGTACGAAAATGGCCGGCCATATGGGCAACGAAAAAGTTACAGTGCAGAATTTGAAAGTTGTAAGAGTGGATGCAGAGAAACAGATATTACTTGTAAAAGGCTCAATTCCAGGTGCCAGTAAAAGTTATGTTGTTGTTTTAAAATCAAAGAAGAAGGCTTAAAGAGGTTATTATGGTAAAAAATGTGTATGCCATAGATGGAAAAGAGTTAAGAGAAGTTGAGTTAAATGATAGTGTTTTTAATATAGATGTAAGTAATGGTTCTATTTATAATGCTATAAAAAATGAATTAGCTAATAAGAGAGTGGGTACGGCTTGTACTAAATCGAGAGGCGAAGTAAACAGCAGAAAGGGTGCAAGAGGTTCTTCCAGGGGAAAGGCCTGGAGACAGAAAGGCACTGGCCGGGCTCGTGCAGGTAGAAAGGGATCTCCTGTATGGGTAGGCGGGGGAATTGCCTTTGGACCAAAACCCAGGGATTACAGCTATACTCTGCCAAGGAAAATTAAGAGGCTTGCTATTAAATCAATTTTAAGCCTTAAAAATAAAGAAGATTGTTTAAGAATAATAGAAGATTTTAATATAGACAGCGGTAGAACGAAGGACCTTGCTAATCTTTTAAAAAACCATGTTGGGAATGAAAGAACTTTAATAATTCTTAATGATGATTCTAGAATGTTAAAACAGGCAGGAAGAAATATACCATGGCTTGATATTTTATCATATAACCGGTTAAGGGCTCATAATATGTATTATGTTAAGAAACTGATAATTTTAGAAACAGCAGTAAATAAGCTGAATGAGTTTTATGGAGAAAATGAATAATGGATATTGATAATATATTAATTAAGCCAGTTTTAACAGAAAAGACTAATATAGAAAAAGAAAGCCATAAGTATGTTTTTAAAGTGAATAAGAGAGCAAATAAATTACAAATAATCGATGCAGTCAAAAAGTTGTTTGATGTACATCCGGTTAAGTGTAATGTAATAAATGTTGCAAAAAAACCAAAAAGAGAACGAAATCGTTCAGGATTTACCGCATCATGGAAAAAAGCAATAATTACATTACCCGCGGGTGAAACCATATCTGTATTCGAAGGTGTGTAATTTATTGTACAGGAATTTCAATTGAAATTCTATGAAATAGCGGAGCACAGGAAGTGCGATTACTTAAGTACAAATAATAGTACATGGATGTACTATTCTATTCCATAGGAATTTCAATTGAAATTCCTATGGAATAGTGGAGCCCGGCTACTAAAATATTTAGAGATCGGGCGACTAATTATATGCAAATAATAGTATATGGATGTACTATTATAAATTAGCTATATAAGGTAATTGGAAGATAAAAAAGTGCTTCCGATTTGTAAAATCAATCTTTGAAATATTATTATTTTACAAAGTAAATAATTATATAGAATATTTTAATGAGGGCTATTTAAAATGGGCATAAAAAAATATAAGCCTATAACATCGAGTTTAAGACAGAAGACTGGTCTCCTCTTCGATGAAATTACATCAAGTAAGAGCGAGAAGAAGTTAACTAAAGGACTCCCGTTTAAAGCAGGAAGAGGTGCAGGCGGAAGGATTAGTGTTAGAAGAAAAGGCGGAAGGCATAAAAGAAATTACAGGGTCATAGATTTTAAGCGAGATAAATACGATATTCCCGGTAAGGTTGCATCTATTGAATATGATCCTAATAGAAGCGCTAATATAGCTTTGATCAATTATTTTGACGGTGAGAAAAGATATATTATTGCTCCAAAGGGAGTTAAGCCAGGAACTGTAGTTAATAGCGGCCCAAAATCAACATTAGAGATTGGAAATGCATTGCCTTTAGAAAATATTCCTCTTGGAATGGATATCCATAATATTGAATTACAGCTTGGAAAAGGCGGACAGCTTGTGAGGTCCGCAGGTACATCAGCTACTATTATGGCAAAAGAAGGTGATTACGTTACAGTAAAAATGCCCTCATCAGAAGTTAGAATGATATTTAAGAAATGCTATGCAACAATCGGTGAAGTGGGCAATGAAGATTTTATGAACGTGAGTCTTGGAAAAGCGGGTAGATCACGATGGCTTGGAAGAAGGCCTAAAGTTAGAGGTGTAGTTATGAATCCTCATGACCATCCGCATGGCGGTGGAGAAGGCCGGACATCCGGAGGAAGACATCCAGTTTCACCAACAGGTGTGCCTACTAAAGGTTATAAGACAAGAAAAAAAGGTAAATATTCAAACAGATTTATTGTTAAGAGAAGAAGGTAGGAGGAGTCGTGTCAAGATCAATAAAAAAAGGGCCTTTTATAGAAAAGAGTTTATATAAAAAAATTTTGAATGCATCTAAAACCGGTGATAAAAAGATGATAAAAACATTTTCACGATGTTCGACAATAATGCCGGAAATGGTAGGTTTGACCATTTCTGTTTATAATGGAAAAACATGGATTCCTGTATATGTTACAGAAAATCTTGTAGGCCATAAGCTTGGCGAATTTTCACCTACAAGACTATTCAGAGGCCATGCAGGATCAGATAAAAAAACTTCAAAAAGATAAGAGAAAGATATGAACGATACAGAAAAGAAAAAAGGTTACAGTGCACATGCCAAATATCTGCGTGTTTCTCCTACAAAGGTAAGAAGAATAGCAGATAATTTAAGGAAAAAATCATATAGTGAAGCAATAGCTGTTTTAGAAGTATTACCCCATAAGAGCGCGGTATTCTTAAAAAAGGTCATAACTTCTGCAGCATCTAATGCACTATATAATAATAAGCAACTTGATGAAGATATGCTGTATATAAAGAAGATCCTTGTTAACGAAGGCCCGCGAATGAAAAGGTTATGGATGAGGGCAAGAGGAAGAGCAGATGTCTTATTAAAAAGAATGTGCCATATATATGTTGAAATGGACGAAATAGTGGAAACGGGGGCAAATAGTGGGACAAAAAGTTAATCCGATAGGATTGAGATTAGGTATTAATAAAACCTGGAAATCAAAATGGTATGTAGATCCTCGTGATTACGCGAAGACATTGCATCAGGATCTTTTAATAAGAAAAGTTATAAGCACAAGCCCGGAAACAGCTGCCGCGGATGTTGCGGATGTAGAGATAGTAAGGCATCCTCAGAGAGTTACAGTTATTATCCATACAGGAAGGCCCGGTGCCATTATTGGGGTAAAAGGTGCTAATATAGAAAAATTAGGTGCCAGATTGGCTAAAATAATCGGAAGTAAAATACAGATTAAAATAAAAGAAGTAAAAAGGCCGGAACTAAATGCGCAACTTATTGCTATGAATGTTGCAAGACAATTAAGAGCAAGGGCATCGTTTAGAAGGGCTTTAAGAATGGCAATACAAAACGCTATGAGGTCTGGTATTCAGGGTATAAAAATTAAAATAGCTGGAAGGCTCGGTGGTGCGGAAATGGCAAGAAATCATGAAGTTAAAGAGGGTAGAATTCCGCTTCACACTTTTCGAGCAAATATAGATTACGGTTTTTGTGAATCAAATACAACCTTTGGTAAAATCGGCGTAAAAGTATGGGTATTCCATGGTGAAATCTACGGAAAAGAAAAAAAAGAAGATGCCGGAATGATTGTAAATAAACAGAGAGAGAAGCAAGCGCCAAGGAGAATTAAGAAAAATGCTTAGTCCAAAAAGAACAAAATATAGAAAAAAGCAACGAGGCAGAATGAAGGGACTGGCAACAAGAGGTAATAAAATATCTTTTGGTGAATATGGGCTGGTATCTCTTGAATTGAAATGGATTACAAACAGACAGATAGAAGCTGCAAGAATTGCATTAACAAGGCACATTAAAAGAGGCGGTAAAGTCTGGATAAGAATTTTTCCGGATATGCCTTATACTAAAAAACCTGCAGAAACAAGGATGGGTAAAGGTAAAGGAAATCCCGAATACTGGGTGGCAATTGTAAAGCCCGGAACTGTTTTATATGAGGTTAGCGGTGTAGATAAAGAACTGGCGGAACAGGGAATGAAGCTGGCTGGAAGTAAGCTTCCTATTAAGACTAAATTTGTAAAGAGAAGAGATCTGGAGTAGAAAATGAAAAACTCATTCAAAGAATTAACGATAAGCGAATTGAAGACAAAAAGAGAAGAATTCAAGAAAGATTTTAGAAAAGAGAGATTCGATAAGGTTTTGGGACATATAGATAATCCATTAAGAGTCAGGACTTTTAGAAAACAGATTGCAAGAATAAATACAATTATTAAAGAAGTTGAATTAGGTATTAG
>SDBV01001114.1_pt1 | contig 39934 bp, 39 predicted proteins | sample 2277081 | NCBI WGS metagenome assembly SDBV01 (sample SAMN10402039, study PRJNA504765) | marine sediment metagenome | isolation source: marine sediment core GS10_PC15, 223 cmbsf | place: Arctic Ocean: Southern Knipovich Ridge | collected 2010
GCGCGTAAAAGATTTATCTGATGCAGAGATTGCATCTATTCAGAAGGAGATTTCCTCAAATTATACGGCTGAGGGTGATCTGCGTAAAGAGATTAGGCTTAATATTAAGCGTTTACAGGATATCGGTAGTTACCGCGGTTTGCGCCACAAAAGATCGTTACCGGTCCGAGGCCAGCGAACGAAGACTAATGCGCGTACGCGTAAGGGTCCACGTAGAGCCGGCACAGCCGTAGCCTTGAAACGTAAGGTAACGAAGAAATAATAGATTGTAATTGAGGAAGATAGAATGGCCTATAAAAAGAGATCGAAAAAAACGAAGCGTCACGTTGATTCAGCGATTGCGCATATTAAATCATCATTTAATAATACGCTTGTCTCTGTGACTACGATGGATGGAGATGTCCTTCTACGGGGAAGTGCTGGCAAATTAGGATTTAAAGGTGCCCGAAAAGGAACCCCATTTGCTGCTTCACAGATAGGATTGACGCTTGCTAAGGACATGGCTACGATAGGTATTAAAAATCTCGAAATTAATTTGCAGGGGCCTGGCGCTGGAAGAGACTCGATCGTCCGAGCATTTCAGTCATCCGGGATAAACATTTCTGTTTTACGGGATGTGACGCCTTTACCGCATAATGGTGTGCGTCCTCCTAAAAAACGTCGTGTATAAGTATAGTCGTTATAGTCGTTTACGAAAGTGAAGATCATGGAAAAGAGACCGGGAACACAAGAACGTGCAGCTAAAGGGGCGCAAACAAAAGGTGAGCAGCGTGCTCCGCAAAAGCGTATGCGTAAAATAAGCGAATATGGACGTCAACTGCAAGAGAAGCAAAAAGTTAAAGGGCTCTATGGGATGCGAGAAGCGCAATTTCGGCGGTTTTTTAGCATAGCTACACGCAGTAAGGAAGCAACGGGTGAAAGCCTTTTAAGCTTGCTTGAACGGCGCCTTGATAATGTTATTTTTCGTTTGAAGCTTACCACTTCCCGTCGGCAAGCACGTCAAATTGTTGTGCATGGGCATGTAATGGTGAATGGAAAAAAGGTGTACTCACCATCCTTTTTGGTAGGGGTGCAGGATGAAATCGCGTTAGCTCCACAGGTTGCAGCAAAGGCTGCTTTTCTTGAGACCGTTATTGATAAGCGTTTAAAGACGCAGATTAAGGTGCCTGAGTGGGTTGAGCTTGATAAGGATGAACGTAAAGGGCGCATTTTGCGGCTTCCTGTTCGTGCCGATATTCAAACGCCTATTGAGGAACATCTCATTGTTGAGTTGTACTCGAAATAATAACGCCTATTGAGGTCCATAGTGAGGAGTAATTATGTCTAAAAAACAGTATCAGTCTTTAACGATTCCCCGGCTTAGTTGGAATAAGGAGACTTTGAGTCCAACCTATGCTGAACTTGTTGCTCAACCACTTGAGCCTGGATTTGGGATCACATTGGGTAACGCCTTACGGCGTATCCTCCTCGGTGGAGTTGAAGGGTCAGCTGTTACCGCGGCGATCATTGCGGGTGTTAATAATGAATTTACAGCGCTTCCGGGTATTATTGAAGACACCATGCAAGTTATGCTTAATATTAAGCAGCTTGTGGTAAGTAATAAAACGGGTGAACCGGGTAAGATGACACTCAAAGTAAAGGGAGAGGCTGCAGCTCTGGCTTCGGACATTGTAGCTGATGAACATCTTGAGATTATTAATAAGGATCATATTATTGCTCATGTTGCTGAGAATGGTATCTTGGATATTGAGTTTTTTGTTGAATCGGGACGTGGCTATCAACCGGCTCAGTGGCCTATTGGACAGGCCTTGCAAGAAGATAATCGCATTTATTTAGATGCGCTTTTTTCTCCGGTCACTAAAGTGACGTTCGATGTTGAAAAGACTCGTGTTGGGCGTGAAATCGATTATGATAAGTTGATGCTCGCTATTACGACTGATGGTTCAGAGACTCCGATTGAAGTTCTTAATTATTCGGTATCGGTTCTCAGAACACAGCTTGAGCATTTTCTTATTTCTGAGGAGATTCCTTTTAATGAGATTTCTCATGTGGCTCAAGAGGATCCGGCAGAACAGGAAGTATCACTTGAGGAATCACCACTTAAGGGCATTCCTATAGATCTTCTTTTAAAAGCTATAGATGAGCTTGAGCTTTCAGTACGCGCACATAATTGTTTGATTAATGCGGGTATTAAGCGTATTATCGATCTTGTAAATCTTTCAGAGGATGATGGGCTTAAGATCAAAAACTTTGGCCGCAAATCATTGAATGAGGTAAAAGATGCGATGAAATCATTCGGTTTATCGTTTGGTATGAATATTAAAGAGGCGGATATTAAAAGGTTACTTGAAAGCAGGGAATCCCTATGAAACATCAATCGGGTAGAAAAAAACTGAATATGGGTTCGGCTCACCGCCGTGCTATGTTGCGCAATCAGGTGATGAGCTTGATTACCTATGGTCATTTGGTTACCACTAAAGCCCGGGTACGGGAAGTTCGTAGCTTTGCGGAAAAGTTGGTTACGTTAGCGCGTGAAGGCAATACGTTCAATGCGCGTCGCCGTGCTAAGGCGCTTCTTCCTTATAAGGAGACGGTGCTCGTTAAATTGTTTACTGAGATAGCACCCCGTTATATACATCGTCCTGGTGGTTATACTCGCATTATTCCTTTAGGAAAGCGGATAAGTGATACGGCAACGATGGCTAAGCTTGAGTGGGTATAGCAGTATGACGAATGAGCAGGTGTTGAGTAAGATAGAGGAGGTGCTGCAGGAGTTGCGTCCTAATATTCAGATGGACGGGGGCGATATAGAATATGTGGCCTTTACTGATGGCGTGGTTTCCTTGCGGCTCCATGGCGCTTGCGCAAGTTGTCCTCTTTCGGTGTATACTCTTAAGCTTGGGATCGAAGAGCGGCTTAAGGAATTTGTGCCTGAAGTGGTTGAGGTTATAGCGGTTGAATAGATAAAGCTGATACGATGCTATCTTCGTTTACGTGAAGATATTTTTTGAAAATGATGTATAAATGTTGACAACAGCTTTCTTTATTGTATAAAGTAACGATAGCTATAAGGAGAAAAAGAGTTTTGGTTACTGCGGTTGTGTGACAGAAAACACAAAAAGCTTGTAAATTAGAGAGAAATGGAGTATAAAAGTAGAGAGCGTTTATTAAGTTAGAAGTTACAAAAAAGCGAAGTGGTTCACTATGATAATAAAGCTGATGAAAACAGATTCTAGTCATTTATTCGATTTGATCAGTAAAACGGCTATGCTTAAGGGGGGGTTTTGCTTATAAAAATATGAATGCTATACTAGGGTTAATGAGTTGAAGTTTCCTCGCCCCAAGCACAACGCGAAGAAATAGTAAACTAAATAGCCTCAGCTATTGACAAGAAAAAAACATTCTATAAATTTATAGAGTAGGATGTGAAACTTTTTACAAAAAGTGATGGATATGAAGAGGAATATGTCACGATTACATAATACTTATGGAGGATAAAACTATGAATTATGTAAAACATTTGAGTATGTCGTTATTGTTGTTAGCTATTCCAGCTGCACTTCTTGCAGATGGGGATACTAGTTCAGCATCTACGTCATCAACAGCAACGGATACAACCTACTGGGAAACAGTAAAAGCTTTCCCTGGTTTAAATCCGAAGTCAACGATTGGTCTAGGATTAGCCGTAACAGCAGCAGCTGTTTATGCTGCTCATACGTATCACGTAGGGTTCAGAGAAAACGTATCTGGGCCAGCTTTAGAGAAAGTTAAAGCATACGGTAAAAACCTTTCAGATGGTGAAACCAATACGTTGATTGGTACCGGTGTAGCTGTGGTAGTTCTCGGTGGTGGTTTTTATGCTGCTCACTCGAAGTGGAATCTTCTTGATAAGTTGCAATTAAGATCGGCAACTGCAACTCCAGAAACACCTGAAGATGCAACTCCAAGAACACCTGAAGTTACAACTGAAGGAACAACTGAAGTTATAACTGAAGGAACAACTGAAGTTATAACTGAAGGTACACCTTCTTAATCTATAATTTAGATTAGTGAAAAAGAGCTCTCCTTCGGGAGGGCTCTTTTCGTATGGTCCTGTAGTTTCTCAAGATAGTTTCCTAAAAAGAATGACCTTCATTTGGGAGTGAGGCCTTGCTGGGAAGTAAGGGCTTTTGATGTTTTACATAGAATATATATATTTGTCTATACAGGTAGCTAGTCCTGTAGGTGAGAAACATATGCTTACACGCATGACACTTTTGTTCGATACGTAATCAAAACAACATGATGGTAGGAGGAAAAACTATGCATTATATAAAACATATAGGGATCTCGTTATTATTGTTAGCTGTTCCAGCGGCAGTTCTTGCTGAAGGGGATACTACTTCAGCAACGGATAAAACCTACTGGGAAACGGTAAAAGAAACCCCTGGTAACTATCCAAAGTCAACGGTTTTGGCAGCAGTAGCGGTAACTGCAGCAGGTGTTTATGCGGCTCATACCTATAGCACATGGTTCAGAGAGAAAGTATCGGGGCCAGTTTTAGAGAAATTTGAAGCATATCGAAAAAACCTTAAAGATGGTGATACCAAAACCTTGGCTATTACCGGTGCTACAGTGGTAGCTTTCAGTGCTGGTGTTTATGGTGCACATGAGAAGTGGGACCTACTTGGTAAGTTGAAAATAACAACTCCAAAAGCACAGAAGCAAGCGGCTGCAGCAGAAGCGACTCTAATAGAAACTATTAAGCGACTACATCAGCTCGAGAGACGGCTTTTGCAGCAGTGCCGGCAGGATCAACCAATCGAACAGCTCGACCAGCTCGAAGAGCAGTGTGTGCAGGTCTGGCAGCAGATCTACGACCAGACACAGATGCTCGAGCAGCTGAATCAACCGATTTCAATACAGTTCGAGCAGCAGTTCGAACAGTTATGCCAGCAGTGCGTGCAGGTCTGGCAGCAGATCTGCAGCCAGTCTCAGGGGCGTGGCCAACGGGGCATAGCGTACTTCCAGCAGATCGCACAGCGGGACCGACAGTTTCAGTAGCAGTATCAGCAGCTTGAGCGAGCAGCTGATATTGAGCGTCTATCACCATACTCTAATTTGGAATAGTGGAAGAGAGCCCTCCTTTTAGGCTACTGTAGCTTATCCAGGGAGTTTCTTAAAAGAATAGACCCGTCCTCCGGGAATGAGGCCTTGCTTTCCAGCAGGGGCTTTTGATGTTTTGCATGAAATCTATATTCTAGTCTATATGTGAGAAACATATGCTCACACGCATGACACTTTTTGTTCGATACGTAATCAAAACAACATGATGGTAGGAGGAAAAACTATGCATTATATAAAACATATAGGAATCTCGGTATTATTGTTAGCTGTTCCAGCTGCACTTCTTGCAGATGGGGATGCTGCTCCAGCAGCGGATAAAACCTACTGGGAAACGGTAAAAGAAACCCCTGGTAACTATCCAAAGTCAACGGTTCTGGCAGCAGTAGCGGTAACTGCAGCAGGTGTTTATGCGGCTCATACCTATAGCACATGGTTCAGAGAGAAAGTATCTCGACCAGCTTTAGAGAAATTTGAAGCATATCGGAAAAATCTTGAAGAAGGTGATACCAAGACGTTGGTTTTTACCGGTGCAGCTGTGACGGCTCTCAGTGGTACTCTTTATGGTGCACATACCTATAGCAAATCGTTCAGAGAGAAAGTATCGGGATCGGCTTTAGAGAAAGTTAAAGCATACGGGAAAAACCTTTCAGAGGGTGATACCAATACGTTGGTTGCTACCGGGGTAGCTGTGATAGCTCTCAGTGGTAGTCTTTATGGTGCACATAAGAAGTGGGACATACTTGGTAAATTGAAAATAACAGCTCCAAAAGCATCGGCTGAAGAAGCTGCGCTAATAGAAACTATTAAACGACATCAGCAGCTCGAGAGACAGATCTTGCAGCAGCTCCAGCAGGATGATCAACCGTTTCCAAGCCGGCAACTGCTGCAGTACGAGGAGGTCAGGTCACAAATCTTGAGACAATGGGAGCAGTTCGAGGAGGTCAGGTCGCAGATCTTGAGACAATGGCGGCAGTCCCGAGCGTAAGATGGCAGCAACTGCTTGATCTAATTTAGATTAGTGAAAGAGAGCTCTCCCCAAGGAGAGCTCTTGTCTTAGGCTACTGTAGATTGTCCAGGTAGTTTCCTAAAAAGAATGACCTTCATTTGGGTCTGAGGCTTTGCTTTCCAGCGACGGGCCCTTTTGTATGGTACTGTATCTGATTGGGATTACTTCCTGCAGTAACAGCAGTAGATCCGCAGCCAGTCTCAGGGGCTTGGTCAGCGGGCCATAGCGTACTTCCCAGCAGATCGCGCAGCGGGACCGACAGCTTCGGCAGCAGTACCAGCAGCACCAGCGAGCCGCTGCTATTGAGCGTCTATCACCATACTCTAATTTGGAATAGTGGAAGAGAGCCCTCCTTTAAGGGGGCTCTTGACGTTTCGGGTTAAATTTTCGAAACTGATAGAGAGGACATACGTAATAAAAAAATTTTAATCCGATGGAAATAGAGGTTATAATGAATAAATATCAAACAATGGTTATTGTTGGCTTGCTGATGATGGTGGCGATGCCTCAGGGTCTTTCTGCTATGGAAAGAAATCCGCAGGGTACCGAAGAACAGAAGACTTCTTGGAAAGATCTGCTTTTCTCTAAAAAGAGCTTAGCATTTGTTGGAACGGCTGGGCTTGGTACCTGGCTTACCTGGTCCGATGCACGTACGCAACAGTTCAGATCTGTTATCGATTCTGCAACCAATAATAAGGGAAAAGTAGCTGGTGGTCTTGTATTAGCAGCACTTTCGGTCGGTCTTATTAATAAATTTTCACAAAAATCTGAGGAACCAGCACCCGTGCAAGCAGCTGGCCAATGGCGTGATGCTGGTGAAAGTGCAGCGTCACCTTCTATTCCTGCTCTTGAGTCGCTGGATACTATTCCGGTGCAGGAGGGGGTTACAGCAGGCATGAGTGAGCATGAGGGGCCTCCTGGTGGAAATGAGTCTACCGCGGCAGCACAACAGGATATGCCGCAGTGGCTTAAGATGTTTATTGAGCTGAGCACGGAATTGTATAGAGATGTTGAGCTGGCACAGAGGCAAGAAGTATTCCTGTCTATTGCTGCTATTGCTAAAAAAGATCCGTTCGATTTAATACAGCGTCCGGATTTTATCAGCAGACTTACCACTAATAGGCACAAGGCTCTCTTCATTTATATTTTGAGTCAGTATGTGGAGGACTTTTTCACTCAGAAGCTCACCTTTCTATTTGATGAAAATCAAAGGGATATACTGGATGCACTGCCTCAGGATGCAGGTGAACTGCTGGCCGGACTCATGAACAATGAGCGGTTGAGGCAAGACCAAAAAGATTATCTTGTGCTTGTTTTTCAGCAGATGGCAGAGTATCAAAATGAGACAGATGTTTTTATCGATGCATTAGGCATAAGCCCGGCTACCATCCGGGAGGAATTACAAGCTCTTTTTACAGCTGCACAGAGATAATTAAAGGAAGGCCGCATAAGCGGCCTCTTCGTTGTATGAAAAAGATTGACAAGGAAGGCTTTCTCTATAAACCTGATAATGTAGTAGAGATCGAGAGGCTTTTATGAATAAGTATGCCATTACGATAGTGCTTTGTATCCTATTTTCCCCCCTGGTACTCTCCGCTGTTCACAGTGATAGTTCTGAAGGGTTGCCTATGAGTGGGAATGAGGGAGGGCAGACGCGAGAAAAATCTCTAGAGACGGAGCGATATGATTCCGATGGCGGCGCAGGTGCGTCAGCATTGTATGGTCATGTTCCTGCAGCAACAGTATACGTTCCTGACCAGCAGGCGCTCGGTGGCTGGGTGAGAAAAAATCCCAAAACGAGTGGTGCTCTTGCCTGCACAGCGACTTTAGCCGTGGCAGGTGGTATCGCTTACAAGAAACATGAAAAGTTTAGGAGGCTTGCCGATAGGCAGGTAGATGGGGCAAAGTATTATCTCTTAAGATCGGTTGTGCTTCCGACAGCAATAAAAATTGAAGAAGTAAAAGCGGACGGTCTATCCCGCACCGATGTATTAAAAGGAGCACTTTTTGCCCTCGGTTGTTATGGGGTTAAAAAGGTTGGTGATTATTTCCATCTGTGGCAGGGGCTGTGGACAAGAGATTTTACGAAAACGCGTGAAGTATTAGCATCATGCGGAACAACGCTTTATAGCCACAAAAAAAAGGTGATTGCGCTCATGGTTGGTTCGTTGGCTTTAGGGTGGCTTTGGAAGTTTTCCCATGCAGTGAATAAGCAAGCAGAGCTTCCTTTGCTTGATCAATTTCTTCTTTCCCTTTCAAATGAACAACGTATAGAGATTATGCAGTTGCCCCGCATGAGTGAACTGATGGGTGATGCAGCTGAGGATCCCCAGCTCTTGCAGCAAGAAGAAGATTTTATGTACCTTTTAACTGATGATCAGAAAAAGAAACTGGATGAGGTGGTGAAAGATTATATCGAATATAATGACCCGTTAGCTTTCTTAGAAAGTGATCTTTTTTAAAGGAAAGGAAATCTATGTTGGCAGTATTTACGAATAAAAGTGGTTATGGCTCTTTTTTGATGCTGTGTTTAACGAGCATAATGAGTATCTGTATTGAACCCGACTATGATCTTGCGCGCGCTCTTAAGGGAGATCATGTCGTTCCTGTGGTTGTCATAGGTACCGGACCTGCTGGGCTTACAGCCGGTATATATACGGTGCGTGGAGGTTTTCCCACCACAATCTATGCAGGGGAACTCATAGGTGGCCAGCTTACTGAAACCTCGTATGTAGAAAATTATTCAGGGGTAAAAAGGGTACTCGGTAGCGATTTAATGGATACGATGCTTGAACAGGTAGCCGAATTTGGGGCAGAGATTAAAAAAAAATCGATCGTATCGGTAGATTTTACCCGGTGGCCTTTTGTCCTGCGTACAGACGATGATCAAGAAGTGCGTGCGCTTTCCGTTATCATAGCGACAGGTGGACAGCCGCGTAAATTGGGAATTCCGGGTGAAGATACCTACGGGGGAGCCGGCGTGAGTTCCTGTGCCATTTGCGACGGCTTTTTTTTCAAGGGCAAAGATGTGGTGGTTGTAGGGGGCGGTGATGCCGCAGTAGAAGAAGCTCTTCAGTTATCTCCCCATGCAAAAAGTGTGACTATTTTAGTGCGTAAAGATCGTATGAGAGCGGCGCATCATATGCAGAAAAAGTTGAGCGGCTATAACAATGTTAAACCGGTTCAGTATCATAAACAGGTAACACAGGTCATCGGCGATGGTGATTCCGTTACTGGCCTAGAAGTACAAGATACTATTACGGGTAAAAAGAGTATCCTGGTGGCCCAGGGGCTTTTTCTTGCCATAGGCCATATTCCGAATACCGATCTCTTTGGTGGGCAGCTTGCCTTAACTGATGATGGATACATTCATCTGCACAGTGGCGGGCCAGCTCAAGTGACCTCAGTTCCGGGTGTTTTTGCTGCAGGAGATGTTGAGGATCGCCTGTATAGGCAAGCAATTGTATCGGCTGGCCATGGCTGTATTGCCGCATTAGAAGCGACCACCTGGCTTCGCTCCATTGGCACCACCGATGCGGTTATTAAGCATTTGGCTCAGAGGGCCGATGCGGTATCTAAGTAGTTCTCAGTGTGAACGTATCCTGTACGCGGGTAATCGTTATTGCTTCCGGGTAGGCAAAAAGAGCTTCTTCATACGCATTGATGAGATCAATAAACATCTGAAAATCCATCTGTGTTTCTAGTTCCTTTTTTGGGTACTCCGTATCGATGAGTTTGATAATGCAGGTCGTCTGAGACTTTGGACTTAGGGTAACTTTAAGTTCGTTGGTGTCGATCTCTTGCTTTCTTCCCATGCCAAAATCTGGAGCATAGGTGAGTGCTTTTTTAACGCCCTTACGCATGGCGTCATTGAGCAAAATTTTTCCGATCATGAAGAGTCGTTCATCATTATGGTTGGAGATGATATACAGTCCATTCGTTACGCGTGTAAGTTCTAGGGTATCCATGTGTCGGCCTCCTTGTGGCATTTCTTTCTAGCGTACCCTGATTGTGATCTGATAAGAAAGAATTTAGGAAACAATATGGGTGAGTACCCTCAGACATCTTCTATGAACGGGCAAAAGCGTTTTGGTATTTCCTTGGCACACCTCATGATCATCCCAGTTCTCCTTGTTAGACCTAAGAGAAGGGACGCAGTTAATACCGGTGGAGATCAAAGCGGGGCGCACGTCGACCAACCGATTTTTTGAAGGACTAAAATATTGGCAAGAGTTGCCGGACAAAAAATCTGAAAAAGGGTACGTTGTCTTTGGAGGATCGGCGAAGCAAATAACCGGTTATCCTCATCTTGTGAGTTGGCAGTCTTTGGATAAGATTTTTAAGAACATTTCTTCGGTATCCTAAGTACTCTGGATAGGGGCTGGTGGTTTTTATTTATTGAGGCTCTGGTGAGGGCTGTATTACGTACATGGGTATTCATCTGTGTATTCTTTGGTATTTAGAATTCGGCCTTTTTGTGGGTTGAGTAAGGTGAGTCTTGCATTTTGTTAGTATTCGTACTATAGTTTTTTCAGTGAAAGTCCTCTAAAAAGGCTTTCATCGGTAGGTAATGATTATATCGATGACACATCAAAAAAGGAGTTATTGTTATGAATAGTATCAGCAGGATGTTACTTTTCTTTGTTCTCATGGGTTCCGTACCGTTAATGTCGATGCAGCACTCCAAAGAAAAGGATGTGACTGCTCCAACTTCTCAGAATCCAGCTTCTGTAGCTCAGAAGGATGTGACTACTGTAAAGCCCGATGCATCTGTTTTTGATGATAGTAAGGATGGAAGGTGGAATCTTCCTGGTATTCCTACGCAGAGGACGAAAGCTCTCGTGATTATCGGAGCCAGTGCAGCCGTTCTGGCAGGTGTTGCAGCTTTTAGCTTAAAGCGTTGGTCCGCTTATTTGAAATCGCGGTTTACAACAGATGCTGATCCTGAAGACTATAAAAAATGGCCGGCAAAGCTTGATGATTTCATCAATGAACTAGTAGCGCAGCAAACGGATAAGAATCAGGCAAGGGTACTACTCGAGTCAGATGAGCAAAATCAGGATGAGGACGATGATTGGGAAAAGGATGTGCATGCTATCGATTGGGAGCAATATCGTGAGCTGGCTGCGAGCGATCCTCATGAAGTATTAGACAAGCAGGAGTTTGTCAGTCGCCTTGATAGTCATCATTGCTTGCTCTGGTTAGGTATTATGCAAGATTGGTGTCAAGACTATTTTCTTACAGAGCTTAGCAAAATAATAACGAATGAAGAACAAAAACATCTTCTTGAGGTTGCTAAAGAAAAGCCATCGGAGCTTCTTTCAGCTCCTTATGTGCAGGATCTTTATGAAGAGCAAAAGATTGCAATGGCCAATTTATATAAGCAAATGAATGTGTATGCTGAGAAGAGGGAAAAGTTTGTTAAGTTCATGAAGAGAATTCAGCGACGGGAACAAACGGGGTTCGATGTTTGTGAACAATCAGATACTGAAGAATCATTGAGTATGTAGAAATTCCGGTTAATGGGTGTATGATGGAAAGCCGAAGCTTTATTCTGTTTTTGGTGCTGTTTGGGTCTGGCTCTCTACCTGCTATGGAGGCGTCTTCTGACGTACGGTCCAGGGTTGTAGAAACAGCGGAAACTGACTTTACAAAGAAGAGAATTGAGCAGCCTACTACATCCGACAATAAGGATCATGATGTCGTAGATTTTTCTCATGATCCTTACTCTATCCCGGGTCTGAGTAAGTTTGGATCGAGAGCAGTGCTTGCCGTGTTGGCGGCTGGTTTCATTGGAACTACTGCATATGCAGCAAAGCTCATTATAGGATTATAGCAAGACAAAGCCCAAATCGCTTATAAAAAAAGTCTCTTTGAAGGAATAACGAGTTATGAAGAGGATGATGCGCCTGCGTGGTTTCATAATTTGCGTCGGATCATCTTACAGGTGTCTAAGCGACATCTCGGCTTTGGCAGCTCTTGGAAGGTTGATCCAATCAAGATTCATGGGTTGCTGCAGCATAATGATTTTGAGAAAATGAATGTAGAGGAAAGGTATTATTTTATCTCTCTGTTAGAAGAATTTACTAATTTCTTTTTTTATTTCCTTGCTGCGCTGTAAAACCAGTTGCTTTAGCTGCTGGATGTAAAGCGCAAAGCAAAGTTCAAAAGGGTAAGCTTTTGATGCTTGCTTTCGTAGCAAGAGTCTCTATACCAAGGATTGTTGCCGAAAGCCAAGGTGATAATTTTTCAACTTGAAAGATAAGGCGGCGGGGCACGTCGTCTAAGAGCTTGTGGAGGAACGACAATGGGTCATCCTGTGAAGCAAGAATCTCCGGCTTTTAAGCCGGGGAGTGTCAAAATAAACTACAATCCTTGTTAAATGATGACCAACACCAGTTGCTCGAAAAGGCTCGAGAAAAATTTCAGAGTCTTCTTGATGCAGAGAATGCCCGTTTTATCAGTCAGGATCAAAAAGATAAAATAATAATTTTGTATAGAGCGGTCTTTGATTTGCATAAAGCGCAGCAAGCAGCAATTGCAAAGCTTGATGAGGGGCCGGAAGCGTTAGATGGAGAGGGCATTACGTAGGAGTTGATAGCCCGACTTCACAGCACTCATTTTAACTATTGAGCTAGGGTGGTCCCCTATTTTTTTCTCCATTATCTGTTAATCTTTTAGAAGAGTAATGTTATATACCTTGTTCTATCAATTCTAGGGCTGTTATGCTCACATTATCCACTATTACCGTTCTCAGGGAAGAAAAGCCTATATTAAAAGATGTTTCGTTAGAGATTGCCCCAGGATCGGTTCATGCTCTTATGGGTCCTAATGGGTCGGGCAAAAGCACGTTGGCAGCGACTATTATGGGTGATCCTGGATATGAGGTTATACAGGGTTCGATTATGTTCAATGGCCAGAATCTGCTTGCGTTGCCTCCTGAGCAGCGGGCTCGTGCCGGCATCTTCTTAGCGTATCAGCAGCCGCCAGCGATACCGGGAGTGCAGGTGTTTACCTTTTTGAAAGAAGCACATCGTATGCTTACGCAGCAGGAGCTTTCAGTAACTGCTTTTAAAGAGCTTGTGTATGCAGCTTTTGATGCGGTGCATCTTGATCATAGCTTTGTGTATCGTAATCTCAATGAGGGCTTTTCGGGCGGAGAAAAGAAGAGGCTCGAAGCTGCGCAGGTACTTCTTTTTAAGCCCCGGTTTGCCATTTTAGATGAGATCGATTCGGGACTTGATATTGATGCGCGGGCTCAGATTGCTCAAGCACTCAATAAAGTGCGACTTGATACCGGTATGGCGCTCCTTATTATTACTCACTATAACCGTATGATTGAGTTTATGCAGCCTGAATATGTGCATATTATGGCCGGTGGAAAAATCCTCGTAACGGGAGGGTATGATATTGTGCAGCGTATAGAAGCGGAAGGGTATGATGGATTACACCTTTAAGACGCCCCAAGGGCTGAATAAAGATATTGTGTGTGAAATATCGAGCCAGAAAAATGAGCCTGCATGGATGACCGAATTTCGCTTAAAGGCGCTCGAGCAGTTTCAATCGATGCGGTGGCCAACCTGGGGTCCCGATTTATCCGGTCTGCATATCGATGATATGCACTATTATATAAAGCCTATTGAAGGCCAAAAAAAGAGCTGGGATGATGTGCCTGAGAGTATCAAAAATACGTTTATTGCATTGGGTATTCCTCAGGCTGAGCAGAAGATGCTTGCCGGGGTAGGTGCCCAATTTGAGTCGGAGGTGATCTACAAAAGCTTAAAGCAGCAATGGGTATCCCAAGGGGTTATTTTTTCCGATATGAATACTGGCCTTGCTGAGCATCCGGAGCTTTTTAAGAAATATTTTTCTACGCTTGTGCCTCCCAACGATAATCCGTTTGCAGCATTAAACTCGGCTGTCTGGAGTGGCGGGAGTTTTGTGTATGTTCCGCGTGGAGTACATATAGATCTTCCTCTACAGGCCTATTTTCGGATGAATTCTGATCGTATGGGCCAGTTTGAGCGTACGCTTATTATTGCTGAGCCGGGCTCTTCGGTTCATTACATAGAAGGATGTAGCGCACCGGTCTATTCAAGCAGTTCGCTCCATAGTGCCGTTGTTGAAATTATTGCTCATGAGGGTTCTCAGGTGCGTTATACCACTATTCAAAACTGGGCGTCCAATGTATATAATCTTGTTACGAAGAGGGCGATAGCCTATCGCAATGCTCAGGTTGCTTGGATCGATGGCAATTTTGGCAGTAAAGTTACGATGAAATATCCGTCGATTATTTTAAAGGAGGAGGGTGCTCAGGGTGATATTCTCTCGATTGCGGTTGCCGGCAAAGGCCAGCACCAGGATTCGGGAGGAAAGATTATCCATCTTGCTCCACATACGAAATCGACGATCGTTGCGAAATCGATGAGTAAATCGGGCGGCCGTTCCAGTTATCGAGGGTTATTAAAAGTAGTAAAGGGGGCTCATGATGTACAGGCACGTGTCCAGTGCGATGCCCTATTATTAGATGATCAGTCAAAAACGGATACCTATCCCACTATGCTTATTGGTGAGTCGGATGTTGATGTAGGGCATGAAGCATCGGTGTCGAAAATACAGGACGATCAGCTTACCTATCTTACTTCAAGGGGTATAACTAAATCGGCTGCCAATGCTATGATCGTGACCGGTTTTATTGAGCCTTTTATTAAGACACTGCCGATGGAATATGCGGTTGAGCTTAATCGTCTGATAGAGGCTGAGATGGAGGGATCGATTGGCTAGCCTGGCATTTCCGCGTGAGATCTTTCCTTCAGAAGCACTGTTCGAACAGTATTATCATGCCTCCGAGTGGGATGGTTATGCTCATGAGCTACGAACATGCGCCTGGGAAAGCGCTCATGATCAGTCTCACATCCCTTCAGATAAGGAGCTTCTACGCTTTATGGCGCCCCGTAGTGAGTGGCAGAAGTATAGCTCACTTGAACCAGCATCTCCCCGACATACTGATCTTGGTGGTGGTGCGTGGATTGCTGATTATGCCTCGCTGCCCTTTTTGCCGGAACAGCTTAAAGAGGTAAAGCAAATATTTGAGCAGCCCTTTTCGATTGCCCATTTTGTGGGGGCTACCTTCACGAGACTGCAGGTCCTCTATGTTCCTGCTGGAGCGGACCTAACAATCGATCTTTCATCGTTTACCGGTCCTTATGAAGGTGCTCCCTATGACGGGTTGAGCGTAGGGAGAGAAACAACCTCGGATTTTGCTTTAGCCTACTCTGCCCCGCTTCTTTTTGTTATTATCGAGTCAGGGGCATCGGTCGTACTGACTGAGGCTTTTCATGCTTTTTTAGGCATGAAAGCGCGCCTTTTGGTAGGGTTTATTGGGCCTCAAGCGCAGCTCACCTTTATTTCTGATCAGCAACATGGTTCCGAAGATTTCGGTATGCAGCATGAGCTATGGCATCTTGGGCAGGAGGCATCTTTAAAGAGCATGGCTGCCCTTACGGGTGGCTGTCAAACCTGGCACATAAAAGAGTTTACTTTAGAAGAAGCTGCGTGTGTAGAACATGTTTCGCTTGCTGCGTTGAGAGATCATGAACAATCAGCATTGATAACGAAGCAGCTGCATCAAGGGCCAGCCGGTCGTAGTTCGGTCGTTGTTAAATCGGTGCTTCAGGGTAGGGCACACTCTTTTTATCGTGGCATGATCGATGTGCATGAGTCGGCGGTGCATACTCAAGCTGATCAGCAGCAGCGTGCATTGCTTCTGAGTTCTGCGGCTCGTATCTGTGCAATTCCGTCTCTTGAAGTTGCTACGCATGAGGTACAGTGCAGGCATGGTAGCGCAGCAGGTCGCTTTAACAAGGAAGAAATGGGCTATATGCTTTCTCGCGGCCTTGATAAAGGCCAAGCAGAAAATATTTTGATCGAGGGATTTTATAATGGACCGCTCAGTGGGTATGATTCTTCACTAACGGGCGCCATGCGGAGGCGCTTGCAGGGATATTGTCGCCTTAGGGTGTAGGAAGGATCGATTTCTTGATGAGTGAAAGAGAATGTATCCTGCAATTGATTCTTTCATTTTTTCGCTCTAGTTGCTATGCTGCTTGGGTATGATGTATGGGTCTACAATTTGGTGAGGTATATGAAAAAACTGCCTGTTGATATGAGTACTTTTTCGAGAATGATTCAAGAAGGGTACTTATATGTCGACAAAACTCGGTACATATACGATCTCTTTAAGGGTGGGGGCCGCTATTTCTTTTTATCACGGCCTCGACGTTTTGGTAAATCGCTTCTCATTTCGACGCTCTAAGCGTTATTCTTAGGCAAGAAAGAACTCTTTAAAGATCTTTGGATAGGAAAGCACAGTGATTACGAATGGAAAGAGTATCAGGTTATCCATCTCGATTTATCTAATGCGGATACTGAGACTGCTGCCGAGTGTAAGATCAGCTTGGGACGTTTGCTCGATGATATTAGCGCTGAGTATGGTATCGATGTTTCAAAGCGTATTTCGCCCAAGGAGAAGCTTCGTATTCTGGTGAAGAAACTAGCCGAAACAAATTTGATTGTCATTCTTATCGATGAATATGATAAGCCTATTCTTGATCATATTCAGGATCCCCAAAGAGCTCATGCTCACAGAGTAGTTCTCAAAAATTTTTATGATGGCTTTAAGGGGCTTGATGCTTATCTGCGTGCCGTTTTTATCACCGGTGTGAGTAAGATTGCTAAGACCTCAATTTTCTCCGGTCTTAACAATCTTAATGAGATTTCTTATGAGCCTGAGGCTGCTCAATTAGTGGGGTATTCTGAAGCTGAATTAATGACAAATTTTGCTGAATATATCGAAGAAATAGCTCAGGAACGAAATGAAGCTATGGATGAGCTCTTAAAAAAGATTAGGTATTGGTATAATGGGTATCAATTTTCAGAGGTGCCGGTGAAAATATATAACCCTTTTTCCATACTATGAGCCGTATCTTCGAAGCTCTAAGGAAATTGTCCTTGTCGGAGTATCATTTAACACCAAAAATAAAGCTTTGATGCTTGATTATGCTCAGGGGATACCCCCAATGCAAGCGTGAAATAACTGGGAAAAAGAGTTAAGCAGGTATAGGCAATGTGCAGAATAATCTGCGAGAGGAAAAGTGCATTATTGGGACCGCTCTATCTAAGTGTGTCATTGGGCTATGATAGGAGGTATAAGGAGATAGTAGGAGTGCCTCTTGCTCCCTTTCTGTAATTATTGTATGCTGCCAGATGAATCGATCGATAAAGAGCAATAATCTATTTGTGTGTCGTCGAAAGGATTAAAACAATGCCTTTTAAGATCAAACTTCCTATCCTTTTTTCTCTTACCTGTATTGTGGGTATCCAGAAGCTGAGTGCTATGGAGAGTAAAGCACAGACTATTTCTGATGATGAGATAAGCTCGAGTTCAGAGGATTATTCTGCGGACACATTTGAAGATGTTCCTGCGACCGTGAAACCAGACGATACTCCTGAGAAGGTGAAAGCAGAAAATGCTCCTGAGATAATGAGCGCATCAGGTGCTTTCTTTCCTTGGGAAATTGCGGGTGTTGTTACCCTAGCGGTAACAGGTATAGGTATCAGCGCTTTTGTGTCATACTTGAAAAGTTGGCGCAATGAACGAAAGCGGGCATGGGAAGAATCAGAAGCAAAGAGAGTTCAGATCATTGAAGAGGAACAGGAGATTGAGAGTGATACGAATGAATTCTCCGAAGATCCTCAATTGGCCCAAAGAGCTTTGGATCAGTATGCACTTGGCATGTTTTGTTTCAATGCTCCAAATCCTGATTATGACGATGCGAAAAAACATTTTATACGGGCAGCAAATCAAAAAGATAGTCGGGAAGCATGCAGAGAAGCGAGTTATATGCTTGGTACTGAAATATGTCTCTTTATGGAGGAAAATTTACTGGAAGTCTATACCCATTTGAAAAGAGCGGAACCCTTGGTGGATCGTGCCAGACGGGCTGAGGTACGGCTCTATTTAGAGAAGATTGAGAAAATATTCAATAAAGATGCTGCTCAAAACGATAATTCAGAGCCTCAAAAGTCTGCTAAAAGCTCCCTGGATACTATGTAATGAATCTTATGAAAGATTTTCCCTTTTTCGAGCATAATCAAGGCCTTATTTATTTAGATAATGCAGCTACTACGCAAAAGCCGCAGGCTGTTATCGATGCGGTTAATGCCTTTTATACTCAGTATAATGCACCGGTGCATCGTGGGATCTATGCGGTGGCGGAGCGGGCTACCACTGCGTATGAAGAGGCGCGGGCAAGTGTAGCACAGTTTATTGGCGCTCAGCCGGATGAAATTATCTTCACGAAAGGTACGACCGAGGCGATCAATCTGGTTGCTGCGGGCTGGGCTGCAGTGCATCTTAAGCCGGGCGATGAGATTATTATTACCGAGCTTGAGCATCATGCGAATATACTGCCCTGGATGCGTCTTGAAAAAACTCATGGGATCATACTTAAGTATATACCGATTAACGCTGACGGAACACTAAATTATGAGGCCTATCGTACCCTGTTGACCACAAAAACGAAACTCGTTTCCTGCACGCATACTTCGAATGTGCTGGGAACGCAGGTTGATCTTAATCTGATCATTAAGCATGCGCGTGCTGTGGGTGCTCGAGTGCTGATCGACGCGGCGCAGGCGGTAATGCGTGTGTCATTGCGTGTGGATGACCTTAAAGCCGATTTTGTGGCCTTTTCTTCTCATAAAATGCTGGGACCGACCGGTATTGGGGTACTGTATATGGCTCAGCATATGCAGGCAGAGGTTGAACCCTATCAGGTGGGGGGCGGCATGGTTTACTCGGTCGATTTTCATGATGCGGTCTGGGGCAAGTCACCCTTACGCTATGAGGCGGGAACACCTCCCATTGCGCAGGCTATTGGTCTTGCCGCTGCGGTGAGGTATATAGAGGAGCATATTTCTTTTGAGCAGTTGAGTATTCATGAAACTGCGTTAACGGCACAGCTCATCGATGCTCTTCAGGCTATGCCATCGATTAAGTTGTTGGGGCCCATCGATGAATTAAGAAAGTCTGGCCATATGGTGAGTTTTACCAGCTCTCAGATTCATCCGCATGATATTGCCGCTTATTTGGGTGGGGAAGGTATCTGTGTGCGTGCAGGCCATCATTGTGCACAGCCATTGCATACGCTCTTGGGAACAGAAGGTTCCGTACGGGTGAGCTTTGCTCCTTATAATAGTGTCTCTGAGGTACAGCGTCTCATAGAAGGTCTTCATCGCCTCCAAAGCTCATGAGAACTATGCTCTTGCTCTCTTCGTATAATCTGGTATCATTAATAATAGTCAAATGGAATAATAACTTCAATCTGTTAATCCTCTATAAATCTTATAAAATAGGCATGATAAGACATAGAGAAATAGTAAAGAAAGGGTAGTCCATGGCTGATGTATCTTTTATGACGGTTAATATAGTCCTGTCTTTGGTGTTGTTTGGGGCTTCTGTTATTCTGCCCTTTCTGCAAATGGGGGTCGATAGGAATTTTACCTTTCGCAATATCTCAGAGATGCTTTTGAAATATGCTCTTTTTTTCAATGTAGGGTGTCTTTTTATTATGGGCTGCGCAGGCCAATTTCTGTATGCACAGGAAATATCCAGCTGTATTGGCTGTGACTGGTCTCCCTTTCAATATGAGCTCGCTTTTTCTGAGCTGTGCGTGGGAGTGCTTGGATTACTAAGCCCCATTTTTTATCGAGAGTTTTGGCTGGCAACTATTATGTCGGCTGTTCTCTGGCTTATAGGTGGCTCAGCGGTGCATCTCTATTATCTTTTTATGTTCACCCATGATGCGCTGTATCATGCAAGTTTCGTCATTGGATGGAATATCGTGATTGCACTGTGGTTAGTGCTGCTGTATGCATTCCAAGCCAAAATAGGTTCTCAACTTAAGTATCTATTTTCGCTGTGGGGAAGGCAGAGCCCAGCTGTTCACGAGGAAAGCTAAGCATACTGAATATATATTATTGAGCTTGTGCGATTAAACGGGCAATCTCCCTTTCTTTTTCTTTCTCAGCTAGCATAGCAGCTGTATTTCCTTCATCATCCTTAATAGATGTATCGGCATTCATGCGAAGAAGTTCTTCAGCTAGTTCGAAAAGGCCGTTTAAAGCAGCATAGTGGAGTACGGTGCGGCCGAAACGATCTTGATAATTTATATTAATTTTAGGGACTGAAAGGAGCGCAAAAGCTCTATGGACATCCGATTTAGCTGTACTTTCGACAAGCCATATATTCTTCATCAGATTCATGCGTTTGCTTGACTGAGCTCTTTGTAATTTCGATTCCTCCATAGCGGAGATTCCGAGGAAAAAACTGCTGAGTACTGCGAGTAATAGTATACATTTTTTCATAGATATCCTTTATTGAGTCGTGAGATGGGTTATAGTTAATTATAGCATATTTCATGTTCGTAGAACAATACGTTCTATTGGTATATTTCTCACAGTACAGGCATCATGTATATCCTCATTATCCTTTTTAGTATTTATTTTCTCTGTGGGGAAGGTTGTGCTCAGCTGTTCACAAGGCAGGCTGAGCATACCAAATAGTTAGTGAGCGTGCTCGATCAAAAGGGCAACGCGACTGCGGCCTGCCTTTTGAGCTAGCATAAAGGCTGTATTCTCTTCATTATCCTCAATAGATGTATCAGCACCCATGTTAAGAAGTATCTCAGCCAGGTCGTAAAGATCGTTTACAGCGGCATAGTGGAGTGCTGTACGGCCGGTACCGTCCTGAAAATTGACGTTTATGCCGAATGAAAGAAGTGTTGTAGCGGTCGTAATCTTCGATTTAGCTACACTTTGCACAAACCATGCATTTCTCATCCTCATCATGAGTAAAACTGATGGGGCTTTGTGCTCTTGCGGTTCCTCCATAGCGGAGAGGCCGAGGAAAAAACTACTGAGTACAGTGAGTAATAGTATACATTTTTTCATATAAACATCCTTCGTTTATTGTTTTATGCATTATGTTTTATTATAGCATATTTCATGTTCGTAGAGCAATAGGTTCTCTTAGTATAGTGCTCAACGTACATGAAATCATCTCTCTTCTCATTATTACTCTCATTTTTTCAAGATGCACGGTGATTCCTATACCCTATCAAATTTATGCAAATTGTCAATAAGGATTTAGATGAGAAGAGGAGGCGGCTCTTTTGCTGTGCATGGGATGCTTGTGCTGATATGAACCGAGTTAATGTGCTCTCATACAGAAGAGGGTCGGGGCAAAAGGGGAGCATAGGTGAGGCCAAGCTTTTGAGAGAACATGATCGATGCGTAGTGGGGATGTTAGATGCTCTTGAACTCTTTAAGCTGCGTTCTGAGCTTTCTGTAATTACCATTTTCAATAAGAAGGCCGGCCATACCATACCGTTCAGCGGCAGCAAGATTTTCAGCCTGATCATCGATGAGGATGCAGGCCTGAGGATCATGGTTGTATTTGGCCAGGAAATGCTCATAGATTGCCGGTTGAGGCTTTAATGCTCCTATGTGGCCTGAAATAACGATATTGTGCTCTTTAAAATAACGAAACAGAGATGTTAAGGAAGAGGAGTTGGTAAGAGGCTTAAATGATAATGGATCCCAGTTTGAGAGAATATAGAGCTCATTCCTTTGCATTCCCATCTCGTTTTTTCGTTCAGCACATTCTTTTAAAATCGATACCCCTGCATCAATGGGCCTTATACATCGAACGAGTTTATCAGGAGTGAAAATAACCTGAATAGCATTGCGCACAAGGCGTTCTTGTCTTTCATTAATAAAACGCCCCTCATCTGACCAGGTATGTAGAAGGCGTTCTGTGGCATTTATTGCCTCTTGACGGTTGAGGTTCCCCCCAAGCCAGTGGCACATAATTGCGGGCAAAAATTTTCCCCGATCGGTGGTGATGCGATAAGCGCTATGATTGACTATTTCGACCTGTTCAAGAAAATCGAAGATGATACCATATATTTTTGTGGGATTTTTCCAATCGAGGAGTGCATACAGCATCAGATCAGTTAAGCCTATTTCATAGGCATAGCGAAGCTTATGAGCAGTAAGGAGCGTGTTGCCCAGATCCCAAATAAGAATTGTGCGCGGCGTACTCGCCATACGTTCTCCTAGACCTTTTATCCAATAGGCCAGCCATACTTAGTTTGCTGACAAAAAAGCAAAAACAATGTACACTTATAGTAGGTACATTGAGATTATAGAAATTAAAGAAATATGCAATGAGTTACTCTTATGGACAATAACCTTTATCGACAAGAACTGCTTGACCATTATCGCCATCCGCGTAATTATGGGGTATTGTCGCATGCTCACATGAGCACCGAAATACTTAATCCTTCGTGCGGGGATCAAATATCTTTGCAGATCGCGGTGGTAGATGACCGGCTTGATCAGGTACGATTTCAGGGCAAGGGATGTGTGATAAGCTTGGCTGCAGCATCGTTACTGACAGAATGTGTCTTGCATAAGCCCCTTGACCTGCTTGAAGTGTTTAGTAAGGAGGATATGGTAGATTTAGTGGGGATCCCTTTAGGTCCAACACGATTGCGGTGCGCTTTATTAGCCTTGGAGGCATTGCATCGTGCTATAGCGCTGTATCGTGCGAGCGTAGGAAGTCAGGAGACATAATGCTTGATAAACAGAAGGTTATGCAGGAGTTGGAGCGGAGTATACCGACTCTTCTCAAGGAAAGCTTGGATGAGTATAGTACGGTACGTACGTTATTTACCTGGCTGCAGCAGCATCCTGATGCGGTTGAGTTGCTTAAAAAGGGTGGTACACCCTATACCGTTCCCACCTGGGAAGGGCCTCTCGATGCTGTAGTCCCCATTAAGCCTCATGAGCATCCTTATGGCGTGCTTGCGGTTGATGGATCTCAGATTTACCCGGATAAGCATCAGGGAGTTTCCTGTTATCTTGTCAATAGTGGCGTGGTCCATTTCGTGTACGGTACAACGAGTTCAGTACGGCTCTTTTCATCACCGACGGTCTATACGCAGCTTGATGATACGAATATCTCTGAAGATATGGTCAATTGCCGTCGGGCAGAACATGAATTTGATTTCGGGTTGCGGGAATCGGTAAAAGCGCGTGATATGCATCCCGAAATTCCCTTCATAAGCCTTTGTGATGGCTCACTTGTTTTTTGGCATCTTGAAAGTAAAAGTCATCAGATCAAGGAGCGCTTTTTAAAGAGGTATATTGAACAGCTTGATCGATTTTATGAGGAACGGATCCCGCTTGCGGGGTATATTAGTTTACCCAAAAGCAAGGAGTGTATTGCTCTTTTAAGAAACGCCATTGCCCACAATCTTGTGGCGGGTGTGCATGGCTCCTGTGATACGATCGTTGATACTGATATTATGCGTTTCTTTTTACCTCAAGGGTATCGTTCGACGCTCTTTATGCATAATTCAGCTTTAGCTGCGCGTTACCCACAGCATCTGCGGCCCTGCTTTCTCTATCTTCATGTTGGTAATGAAATTGCACGGGTAGAAGTCCCTGCATGGGTGGCAGAGGATGAGCAGCTCCTTATGCGTGTCGTTCGCATTATACATGATCAATGCATTAAGGGAAACGGCTATCCTATAGCACTTTCAGAAGCTCATGAACAGGCGGTTGTCAAAGCGGGTGATCGGGAGTTTTTCTTTGAGATGCTCTATAAAATGAGCGTGAGCCATAACCATCGCATGACCCATTCTCAGAAAAGTCTTAAAAAGAGGCATGTTGCGGTTTGATAGGTTTAGTTTTCCATTCTAGTATGAGTTTGTCTTCTTTGTAGTTAAATGTAAGGCCGATGGGTACTATCGGTTTTTTCTTGATGAGAGAGCGCTCATAGTATCTTTGGTGTTCAATGTGTTGTAATGCTCGGGTTGCATCATTGTTGAACTTAAGCTCAAAGATCAAAATATGGGTGTCTGTTGTTATCACAAGATCGATGCACCCTTTGGCGGTGAGGACGTCTGAACTATTTTTTTGTGTTTCGAATAAGAGTATATACACCCATGCTTAAAAGAGCTACAAAAAAGCACCAGATAGATACAAAATAGGTGTACCAGAGGTAATAGCTCAGAGCGCAGGAAAGGGCGAGGGTGCCTCCAAATACCTTGAGTGCCCAGCGGCGTGCAATGAAAAAAGGCAGGATAGTGGCGAAGACGTAAAGAACAAGCGCATGTTCGAGAGATACCCATACGTTTTTGAGCATATAGACTATATGACATCCGCTTATACTAGTGATTGCGTTTTGTGTAATAAGATAATAGGCGGCGGTTGTGGACCAAATAGTACCTATCAGTCCACAGAGAGCAATGCCTTGTCTTCGTGTCCTGTCTGCTTCCATGACCCCGACCGAAAAGGGTATCCATACTGGGTAGATGATAAAAGCAAGCGTGAGAAAGGTGTTGGTAGCAAGGGTGATAAGAGGGGAGGTGCCGTTCTGGGATAGTAGTACCCAAAGAATACCTTCTGCAAACTGCTGGATACTAAAAAAGAGTGGCAAAAGTGCGAAGGGTATTTGTGATCGGCGGGATACTTGCAATAAGGTAAGTATGCCGATGCTCAGCAAGAGGCCGGCTGATAAAAAACTTATCTGAGCTGAAAAACACATAAAAAGATCCTCCTCGTATCGTATGGAGGGTAAGCAATGCGTGAGGACGCTGTCAAGAATGTGCTTTGTGAGCCTCTTTCCTTTGAAAATTGAGTATCATTACACTACTCATTTGTTTCATGAAGTAAGGCTCTATGATGGTTGTTTTGGGCATTTTTGCGTGCTAGAGATTTTCTAAACGCTTCTTTGAGGATGTCTTTACTTTGTATAACATTGCATGAGATGAGGTTCATTAATGCGCTGCTTTGCTCTGGTGTATAGGTAAAGTTAAGGGTACCTGTGAAATCTGCTGTGGCAGGATCAAGGGTGGAAGCTGATGTACATGTCTTGTTTGCTAAGCTGGGCATATAAACAATAATGGGGGCATTGAGATTGTTATCATCTATAATTAACGTAGCATGATTCTGCTCTATACCATTATACAGGTGATCGGGGATCTGCGGGAACGGGAGGTTGAGTTTTTGTGCAAGGAGTGCTGCTGCTTGTAATGAGGGCGCTCCTGTAAGATCCTCTGAGCTATCGCAAATGATGATGACATCCATCTTGCGTTGTAAAAGGGGCATAATGCCGATGTTGAGTTCTTTGAGCTCGAGCGTCTGGAATCCTCCATCAACGAGAGATATGGTGGGAGCTGAGTTCAGCAGTTTTCCTTCAAGTGCATAGGTAATATTACTCATCGATGCGGCTCCAAAGTTTTCAAACTCAATGTACTCTTTGATGTCTTTAGGATGGTGTCCCCAGTGAGCAAGTATGTCCTGCAGTTTTTTAATGTCTTCATGGTTTTTTGCGAGCTTTTCTGCAAGTGCGGCTACTTCCTGAGAAATATGGGTAGCGCCGTACGCAATGATATCGCTGAGAATTTTTCTCAGAAGAAGAATGGCTCCTTCAACAGTATCCGGTTCACGAGGAAATAGTTCGTTCGTAAGGGGTTTAAGCTGATCGTAGAGATTGAGTATTATATCATAGGTTCCTAGCGAAAAGGCGGAGCCGCAAATTCCCATCAGATTGGCTAAAGATGGTTCTATACCATAGTAATCGTTCGGGGGCTGTTCATCATATACTGCTTCGAGTAATGAGGTTATTATCTGGGCAAGGGACTGTGCTGTTTCAGGCGAAATAACCTTCTCTAATGCTTTCTGTATGGCGAAACGTTCTGGAGTAAAGAGATCAGGCAGTGATGGTTTCAAGGGTGTGCCGGCATGGTAGCCTCTTCCCAACGCCCAGGTTGGCACAAAGGCATTCATATCAAAACTGCCGCTTGTAAAGGGTGAAAATTCGAACGTTGTTCTTGTGTCTTCTGCTTTTCCGCCCAGAATGGCCGTAGAAATAATCAGAGGATAGTCTCCTGTGTGCATTTGCGATACGAGCGATGAGAGGGTGAACTCATAAGGGTTCTCTATGCCAGGAAGCCCATCGAGTAAAAGCGCAGCAAGAAACATGCTATAGAGATCAATGACGCCAATAGATTGGCCGCTGTAGGCCTTACGCAGGAGCGCTATGCCCGCTTTGCGCATATCTATTGCTTTCACGTAAGTGGTGTGTGTTTTAGTAAGGCGATCGATGAGTTGATTTTTATACGCATCAAGCGTCATACCGGAAGCAACCCAGGGGTTCAGTGCCCAGGTAGAACCGGAGAGTCCTGATGCATACTGAGCGCACGAGACGATGCCAAGCTGTTCTGCTCCGCTCAGCCAGCCTACCGTCTCAAGCATTGCCCGAATGCCGCCGCCTGAAAAACAAAAACCGATAGTCGGAAGTGTGTCACTACTGATGTTCTGTCCTAAAAAGTTTTGCAGTGCCTGTTGTGCGCCGGCTTTTCTTATATCTCGTATCGGTTGTTCATGGTTGGCGACCTGATTAGTATCAATAATGGAAGCAGGGTTTGTGCTGTGCTGATCTTCAGCAGCTATCGTCTGCCGAAGTTTAATTGAAGCTTTATAGCATGCAGCCACTCTTTCAAGAAGATAGGATATGCCCTTTTTTGCAAGCTCAAGGGCCGTTTCAGATGAGGTGTCGGACGCCATTTTTTCTGGATGGCCTTTTACCTCTTTGCGTGCAGGTTCTGTATGCAATGAATCACATGCTGGAGCTTGTTCTATCCCAAAGAGGGCTATCCCAAGCATGATTAATCTATGTTTTTGTGTCATAATTTCCACGTATTTAGTACAGCGTCGAGGGTAGAAAATGGAGCGTACTTGCTCTTTCTAGAATTATCAGATGTGGTGATTTTGTGTCAAGGTAATTGCCGGTTTTTAAGCCGACAAAGATCAGCGTAGAAATTTCTTAAAAAAGCTGGTAATACTTCCTTCAGGAGCACTCGTATCCGTTCCTATGAGCTCGGAGTACGTTTTGAGGGTCGTCTCTGCTTCAGCTGAGAGTTTTTTAGGTATATCGACTTTCGTAATAATGACTAAATTGCCACGTCCTTTGCCTCGGATTTTATGAAACCCTTTTCCGGGTACGATAATACGTTCTCCAACAGGGCTTTTTCGGGCCACTTTGATAGTTTCTTTGGTGCCATCGATATTTTCAACCTCTATCTGGCTGCCTAAAACGAGTTGTGGATAGGTAAGTAGAACATTACATTCAAGATCATCTTCTACACGGGTAAATTTTTTGTGCGACATAACGCGAATGCGTACATAGAGATCGCCTGATGCACCGCCAAAGACACCCGCATCCCCTTTGCCTTGGACGCGCAGCTCCGCGCCATCAAAAATTCCCTTAGGAACATTGATGCTGATAGTATCATATTGCTGAATGCGGCTTTGTCCTTTACAGGTACTGCAGGGCTTACTTATGAGGTAACCCTCCCCCTGACAGGTAGGACAGCTTTGCGTGTACATAAATATGCCATGCCGATAGCCTACTTGCCCATTGCCTTGGCATTCTGAGCAGGTTGTAGCCGTTGTTCCTTCCGCCATACCCTTCCCGTGGCAGGTGGAACAGGGAACATAGTGGTAGAGCTTAATATCTTTTGAGATACCGCTAAAAGCTTCTTCAAGGGTTAATGAAAGCTCTTTTGCAAGATCATGGCCCCGTTTAGGAGAAGGGCCCGTTTTTTTTCCACGGCGTCGTTGTGTTTGTTGGCCAAAAATATCACCAAAGATGTCTTCGAAGTTGCTGAAGATATCATCCATATGCATATCTTGTGTGCCAAAGCCACCCATGCCTGCCTGATGCCCAAATTGGTCGTACTGCTTCCGTTTTTCAGCGTTTGATAATACTTCATATGCTTCAGCAGCTTCTTTAAACTTGTCTTCCGCTTCTTTATTATCAGGATTGCGGTCAGGATGATATTTCATTGCGAGTTTGCGGTAAGCCGCTTTAATCTCATCCTTCGTTGCCGTTTTTGGTACGCCCAGTACTTCGTAAAAGTCTCTTTTAGTCATGATTTTTCACACAAAGGTTTAGTATGTTCATATAAGATTTTATGAGTATAGTATACCAAAAAAGTGAAAAAATGTTAAAGATCGAGCTCTTGTGTGGCTCAAGAGAGCTTAGGAAGTGTGCCGGCGGCTTTACGTTTTTTGTGCTGAGTTTCTTGGCGGGGCACAGAGAAAAGAATATGCTCAAGAGGGCATGGGGGAGCGTTAGACGAGGGGCTCATTTTTTTGTATTCTTACCTCTAGCAGGAGTGCTCCAAGGATCATGGTGATATTGGCGGTCCTGTGCATTCTTGGCAGGGTGGTGTTAAGAAACGATGAGCATAACGTGAACGAATGTATTGGGTGCTATGGTAACAACAAAAAGAAAACCAGATTTTAAGTCCCAGATGTATGAAAAAGATGCCTGGCAAAGGCAAGAGCTCGTGTGTGGCATTGATGAGGTAGGCCGTAGCTGCTTAGCGGGGCCTGTTGTTGCTGCCGCGGCGATTTTAAGGCCGTATGCAAAGCATCCATTACTTAAAGATTCGAAGGTGTTGACGGCAGAAGAGCGGGCTACTGCATATCGGTGGCTTATGAAAAATAGCAGTTTTGCTGTGGGTATTCGGCATCACCGTATTATTGATGCACGCAATATCTATCAAGCAACATTAAGTGCAATGAAAAGGGCATTAGTTCAGCTGCTTTCGGATACTCCGCAATTACCCTCGATAATTTTAGTCGATGCTATGCCTGTCTCTTTACAGCACATGGATATTCCGGTTGTTTGTTTTCCGTTTGGAGAAAAGCAATCGGCCTCCATTGCAGCAGCTTCAATTATTGCTAAAGTTACCAGAGATGCGTTGGTGACGAGACTCGATTCTCTTATTCCAGGGTATGCTCTGTCTCGTAATAAGGGATATGGGACCAAGGCCCATAAGCAGGGCATTTATGAGCATGGGGTGAGCTTTATGCATCGTATGACCTTCATTCACAATAAGAGTGATGATGCCATTGGATAGTATCCTGTAAGAAGGTGCTCAAGCATTCCTAAAACAGAATCGTTCGCAGAAGTTCTCTACACAGAAAATAGGCTGAAGCATGTCTAGCAGGAAACTTCGGTCCTTTTGGGGAGAGACATCCCCATCTTTTTGTTAATCACAAATAGGTATACTTCTCTCAAAATCCTTTTTTATTAAGAGTTTCATTTCCTGCGAATTTCTCTATAATAGAGTTGATAAAGGTAATATTATGAAAAAAGAACGTCGATTTCCCCTTTTTGCCTCATCCGTTTCAGCCGGTTTTCCTTCCATTGCCGAAGATTATATTGAGAGGGCTTTAAATTTAAATGAGCTTCTTATCAAGCATCCAGCGGCTACCTTTTTTGTGCGGGTGAGCGGAACTTCCATGATCGATGCGGGTATTCAGTCCCAGGATATTTTAATTGTGGATCGTGCCCTAACCCCAACCGATAATAAGATCGTTATCGCGCGCATTGATGGCGAACTGACGGTCAAGCGTATCCGAATGGACAAGGGTAACATTGTATTAGTAGCCGATAATCCTGAATTTAAGTCCCTTGAAATTACCTCAGCGATAGATTTTGAGGTATGGGGAGTGGTGACATGCGTTATACACCAGATGTGAAAAGATTCTTTCTTGTTGATTGTAACAATTTTTTCGTTTCCTGTGAGCGGGTATTTGATCCTTCTCTCATAGGAAAGCCTGTTGTCGTGCTTTCAAATAATGATGGCTGTGTTATTTCCCGCTCAAATGAGGCAAAGGCCTTAGGCATCGCTATGGGTGTAGCCGCATTTGAGTGTGACGCGCTGTTTAAAAAGCATGGGGTACGGGTATTTTCATCTAATTTTTCGCTCTATGCTGATATGTCGGCCCGCGTTATGCAAACTGTAGCTGAATGGGCGTCCGATATCGAGATTTATTCGATCGATGAGGCTTTTTTGTTCGTGCCCTATACGAACGATTATACTCATTATGGCCAGCGTATTCGTAAGATCGTTAAGCAGCGGACCGGTATCCCTCTTTCTGTCGGGATTGGCCCCACTAAAACTCTGTCCAAAGTTGCGAATAAACTGGCAAAGAAGCGGTCTGAGTATAACGGAGTATTCGATATTACTCATCACCCTCAGATGGATACGCTCTTGGCAGCGCATCCCGTTGCTGATGTATGGGGCGTAGGTCGACGCTATGCAAAGCTTTTGACCGGTGTTGGCATTATGACAGCCCGGGACTTAAAGAACGCTCCTGATGGCTGGGTGAGGAAAAAGATGACCATCGTGGGCCTTAAAATGGTGCTTGAACTAAGAGGATTATCATGTTTTGGCCTTGTGGATGTTGTTCCTCCTAAGCAATCTATCACCGTTGCCCGTTCTTTTGGGCGATTAATTTCTGATAAGCGTGTGGTGCACGAAGCTCTTGCGTCTTATATGATCCGTGCTGCTCAAAAGCTTCGTCGAGAGAGATCCTTAGCGGGTATGGGTACTATCTTTATCTCAACGAGTAGGTATCATGAGAGTGAGCGGTATTTTAAGGCTCTTAATTATAGCTTTCAGGTAGCTACCGATTATACGCCAACACTTTTAGATGCGGTAACTGCCTGTCTTGATGTAATCTATAAGCCAGGATGTTTATACAAAAAGGCGGGGGTTATGCTCAGCGATTTAGTAGCGGTTCATGAGATGCAGCTTGATCTGTTTAGTCCGGTACCCGATAGGACAAGACAGCGCAATCTTATGAAGGCGTATGATACGATTACTACTCGTTTTGGATCGGTTATTTCCTATGCGTCAGCTGGGATAGATAGGTCATGGAAGGCAAAGCGGCTGAAGAAGTCGCCCCATTACACGACTAACTGGTATGAGCTGCTTCCGGTTGAGATCTGATCATCCTGATTTGGATGTAGTGTCCTCCATCTGAAGAGACGGGGGACACCTTCATAGGTAGTACGTGAGTAGAGTATCACTATGAGTTGGAATGAGTGCTCGATTAAGCCTCACTTTTAGAGGGAGGATCTTGTCTGAGAAAGCGACGTGCTATATCTATGCCGTTGCTCGCCTTTTTAATGAGATGTTTTCCAGACTGCAGTTCTATTACTGCCTGATAATGAGAGATTGCTTGCTCATTGTTCCCCGCAGCTCGGGCAGCATTACCAAGGCCGATGAGTGCCTTGGCTGTGAGAGATTTGTCGGGATGGTCTTCTAAAAGGTCTAATGCTTGGAGGTACCAATCTGTATTGTTTTCATGAGTATCGTCAGTATAACGAGCATTGCCAAGGCCGATGAGTGCCTGGGCTGTGAGAGATTTATCGGGATGGTCTTCTAAAAGGTCTAATGCTTGGAGGTACCAATCTGTTTGTTTGCCATGAGTATCGTCAGTATAACGAGCATTACCAAGGCCGATAGATGCTCTCGCCTGTATGATTATATCGTTAGATTGCAGGCATTGCAGAAGCAAAAAAATTTTTGTTTTAGTATCTTGCGTAAGGGGAGGGTATTGAGCATACCAGATGCTTATATATTCATTGTCAGGATTACATCTTAGTGCTGCTCGGGCCCATATTAATGCGTCCTCATGGTGTAGCTTACGAGAAGCGATCTTGGCTAAGCCCATATAGGCACGACTCTTAGGCATATTATCGAGCTCTCTAATACGTGTGATTATAAGGAAATAGATGTTGTGTGCATAATCTATGATATCTTTATTATCTGAATGTCGGAGCGCTTCTGCTTTCGTAAGGTAAAAATTAAGATTTTTGTCACAAGAGGACTTGTCGGCCATAATAGCGTTAATGTGAAGGAGTATTGCTGAGGTATGTTCTTGGGAGCAGTCCATGCTATTAGAATGTTCTTGGGAGTAGGTCATGCTATATAATAAGCCTGCCATAAGAAGACATAGAATGCTTTTCTTGCTTATAATCATTGCTTATTCCTTTCTGTGGATGCTACCCAGTAAAAATTCGCCGAACTGAGCTTTTAATGTTCAATAAGTAAGGGCGTGATGTACACGCCCTTACTCGTTACAGAAATTTCTACTTCTTTAGCAATACCAGCATATAGACGCATTTTTGTGCGTTGTTTGTCTATAGGATAGTGGCGGATGAACAAGAGAAATTGTTATAACGCCTCTGTGTACTGCTTTGATTGCTTTCTTCTTTTTCAAAAGGGGAAGCGGTTTTCTTAAACCAATTTGTTGGATCATAAGTCACTCCTTTGATAGAAGGGTTACATTACACATCCAGTATACAGTATTTTAAGCGTCTGTCAATTAAAATTATCTTATTGAATTAAGCCTCCAAAGAGCCTTTTATGCAAGGGCTTTTCGGGTTTTAGAAATCAGTCTTCGTACAGAGGTGTTAATTGCAGGTGGTGGCCGCCTTCAGCAAGGGTAAGTTGGATGGTAAGCTTAACTGGAAACTCTTTCAGCTTAAATCGTTCTGGAATAGGGGGAAAGTCGATATTTTTAAAGAAATCACTGATATAGTCATCGATATCATCCATGCCACTCGCTTCTCTCTTCGGAATATCCTTGAGCATGCCGTGGCTATCAACGGTGAGAGTAAAATATAGTCGTGTTTTAAGCGCTGTGGGGACCCTGACGTATTTTTTATGCCTACGGGCTGCTGCTGCTATTGCTCGACGAATCCGTTCTAGATAGGATGCTTGGTGCCATTCTTTTGCTCTTTCCTGCACATGCTGGGGTGCATAGCCATATTCGGTTGATCGGGTTGCACTGGGCCGCATTGCGAGCTGTTCCGTCTGCACTGAACGTCTAAAGGCATTCATGAACGCTGCGCCTGAAAGAGATTTTCTTTGGCTTGTAGAATGATCAGGTGCCTGAATGGAACGGGGTTCTTGCTGCTTTATCTCTTTTTGAGGACCTATTCCTGCATGTTGCGGACTATCAGTTGCTGTTGAGGTTGATGGAACGGGAGTGATGGATTGAATTTGCTGAGCAATTTGTCCTTTTATCTGGTTACTTGGAGGTATTGGTGCGGGACGTTTATGAGGTGTCGTTACAGGAGTGGTAGGAGAGGGTGCTCCTGTTTGAGGTTTTGCTGGAGATGGAGAATGGAAGCTCACTGTTGCTGCTTTTTGTTGTGGCGCTGGTGCTTGCATGGGTTCGATATGCTGTTTATGCATCCTCAATGCATAGAGTGCCCCCAGAAGGAGCAGGTGTCCTGCGAGAGACATGAGCAGCGAGGAATACTTTTGTCTTATGTGAATAATTGCCATGGTGATTGTTTTCGAAAGGGTACTTTTTTTGATTAGTATACCTTAAAGATGAGAAGAAAATCTATAGGAGGGAAGATGCCTTTGACGTAGGGCCTATACTTGGTACGATAAGATAGTATGAATGAATAATCTCACAGCGATAGATGAACTATGAATATAGTGCCCCACTCTTTTTTTGCATTTCCAATCATATTTTTTATACCCCCCTTAATTGCCGAAAAGATAATCTATTATTGAACACAGACAATAAAATATGCTAATATAAAATCATAATAGCCGGTTTTTGCCGATGATGGCTCTATAATAATGAAAAAAAGGGGAAAACTATGCTACCGAAAGCGTATATTAATTTTAGAGAGACTGCTAATAACTGTATTTTGGCGTGTGAAAGCTGTATCGTGGCAGCGACCGATTGTGAAGACTTCTGTGATAAGAAGGCATGCGCAAAAGGATCGTCCACTTTTATTGCCAAAGCACAGGCATGTATTTCCTCATGTAAGGTCTGTATTGGCGTCTGTGACGAAATGCTGGTACAGTTTAGCAATGAAGGCTATGATGAGCATATGGATGCTCTTAATAAATGCATGAAAGCTCTCAGAGAATGTATTAGGGTGTGTCTTGGTGCTATAGATAAATGTACCGCATTAGCAGGTGAATGTAGAGTTGCCTGTCGGGATGCACGTGACGTGTGTGAACGGGCCGTCATGGCGGTTGATGAATGCATTGAATCATGTGAAAAGCATGAAGTGGTCTATATGAAAATTAAGAAGTACTAAATGCATGTGCTGCTAAGAGCTTACAGAGGTGATCTTCTAGCTGTTTTTTGAATTCTACTGCAGATTTATTCTTGCGATTAACCATGATCACGAAAAGGAGATCAGGGTTTTTTTGTGTCGTAATATAGCCTGAAAGGGAGCTTACCCCAAACAGGCTTCCCGTTTTTGCTCGTACTTTTTTGTGCACCGTCTTATGCTTCATGCGGTGGCGGAGGGTACCATCAGTTCCTGAAAGTGGAAGGGACTCGATAAAAGGTCCTTTAAATGAGGCTTGATTGTATATCCAGGCTAAAAACTGAGCAAGATGATCGGGTGATATCTTATTGGCGTGTGACAGACCGCTTCCATCGTTCAGTTTAAGGTCTTGTGCTGCCAGTCCTACCTGATTGACTAAAAATGACTTGACCGCCTTCTTGCCTTTTGCCCAGGTGCCTGGGGTGCCATATATGGTGGCTCCCATTTTTTTAAAAAGGGCATCCGCATAGAGGTTGTCAGAATGCTTCATCATATGGCGTATAATCTGCTTCGTGGGCTGAGAATGATGACGTGTGAGAACTGTTAAGCCCTGTTTTATGCGGCCATTTCTGACCTTGCCTTTTAGGACTATTCGATGCTTTCTCAGGAGCGAGCGTAAGATGTGACCTGCATGGAAATGTGGTTGGTTGACCGCAATTCTAAAGAGCTTTTCCCTCCTGTTTTTTGCGATCGTTCCGGTTATAATGAGCCTATTATCTTTCGAGCGGGTAACCTGAAGAGAATGTTTCTTTGCGTGCACTGTGGTCCGAGCCCTATTTTCTAGATGCATAAGAGGATAGGTGGGATCTTTATAGACAATCGGCTTGCGACCAATACCTGCCGGTTTTATGCGGATAGTGATGCAGCTATGGTTTGCCATGAGGCCTCCGACAGGAGATTTGTGAAAAATGGGACCATCTCCTTTGCCCCAGCCGGGGGCGGTGGACTCTTGATCAAATATTGAGCTATCGATAATGAGATCTCCTCGGATTTCTTTAATAGATCGTCCTTTGAGAGTTTTTACCAGTTTCTCAAGATCTTTTGTGATGAGTGTGGGGTCGCCCGACCCCTTGATATAAAGGTTGTTAATCTTATGGTGAGCGATAGAGCTGTCGGTTAAAAGCTGTGTTTCAAAGCGATAATCTGAGCCAAGAATATGAAAAGCGGCACCAGCGGTTATGAGTTTTGTATTACTGGCAGGGGTAAAGACCCGGTGAATATTTTTTTGAAAGAGGATGCGGTTATCTTTTAAAGATACGACTTTTACGCCGATAGCGGCCTTTTTGTCAGCCTGTTGTACTACCTTATGCAGAGCATGGGTCAGAAGGGACTGTTTATTGGGGGTCGTAGAGGAGTGTTGCTGGGTGGGTGTTGTGTGAACAGGCTTTTTCTTACGGGGGGCTTTTTGGATCGATCGCTGTCGGGATGTACGTAACTGGCGGCGAGGCGTTGCCTCGAGAAAACAAAAAAAGAGGGTTATAACCCCTACTAATACCGTGCTTTTTTTCATGTCCCTACCTGTTTATGTTTACGGTCTCTTTGTAGAGTAGCACAATTATTCCTTACTTTCCTAGAGGTGGTCGGGCTCTCGTTGCGTTGCTTCATGCATTGCAAGAGGGTACTTACGTAGGGCCCCGCTCTCTTTTTACAAGACGGGCATGAATCCGGTCCTTTTCGAGAGTCCATTCGTTACTAATGTGGTGTGCCGATCCAGAATTATGAAGAAAGCGCATAATTTCATTTAAGTAGGCGGTAGAAGGCGTGAAAGGAACTCGGGCTGCAGTAAGCCACAGAAGAAGGAGGCGATGATGCAAAAAGGGATCAACGGCAAGAAGCTTTTCATAATCGAGCAGAAGCATGCCATCCTGTTCTTTAGTTATTTTAGCATATACAGTATGAGCCGTCCTTTCAAGAAACAGTTCCGTCTGCTGAATATGCGCGAGTGCTTTTTTGAAATTTTTATCAAACCGCTCATCCTGTGTACGCAAGGTCGGTAATACGCTCTGCCGAATCGCATTACGCAAAAAGGTTGTATCTTTATTCGTAGCATCAACCACATACGGCAGATTCTCCGCATGTAGATACTCGACTATCTCTTGCTTATGAAGAGTAAGTAATGGCCGAATATAGACTCCGTGCTGGGGCCTCATGCTGGCAAGGCCCGCAATGCTTGCGCCCCGTATCAGACGTAAAAAAAATGTTTCCTGTTGATCATCCTGATGGTGGCCCAGGGCGATAGCGGATGCTGAGTGTGTTTGAGCAAGCGACTCGAAAAATTGACGTCTAAGAGCCCGCCCCCGCTCTTCTTGTGATCCGTTATATTTTTTCGTGACCTGAATGTCTGAGGCCTGTGCTTCTTCGTACTTGACGCCAAGCGAATGGGCAAATTCTTTGCAAAACGCCGCATCTTGGGCCGAACTCGTGCGCCATCCATGATCGAGATGTGCTGCTATGAGCGTGATTTTATATTCAGATACGAGCTTATTAAGGAGTGACAGCAAGCAGACCGAATCAGGGCCTCCAGAGAGGCCAACGATAAGAGTACTCTTCGGTGTAATAAGATTGTGCTGATCGATAAAAGCGCGCACTGCGGACAGGAGGTCCTTGCCGGCATGCGGGACCTTTTGTTGTGTGTCGATCACCGCTTATACATCCAGATTTTTAACGAAGCGGCCATTTTCTTCGATAAATTCGCGGCGCCCGCGAACGTCATCTCCCATGAGGGTATCGAACCAGGTATCCGCTTCAAGAGCATCGCCAATCGTTACTTGAATTAACGAGCGTGTTTGTGCATCCATTGCCGTTTCCCAGAGCTGTTCAGGATTCATTTCCCCAAGACCTTTGTAGCGTTGTATCGTCATATAAGGTCTGCTGATCTTCGTGATAGCACCGATAAGCTCAAGGATGCCTTCACCTGAGAGTGATTTATCTTTATCGGTAATGCGTAACACCCAGGGTTGCTCAAGATCGCCCAGTTCCTTCGTTTTAGCGAGCAATGCTTCTGCTTCATCAGATGAGAAGAAATCGGTACTTACCTGCCATTCATTATTGAGTGCTTTGAACATGATATAGGTCTTGCCGATGCTCTGTTCCGTTGCTTCGACAGTTTTTGTGCTTATCGTTGTCTGCTTAAAGTACAGGGTCAGCTCATGAATAAGCGTGTCAACTTCCTGTATCTCGTGCCAACTCATCGTTTTCATAAATTGGATAAGTTCAGCGCAATTATCATAAGCGAGTTTGAATCTATGTGCGGTTTCATCAAGTTGTGCATGATAGGTAAGAAGCGTATTTAACAGGCTTTTCAGTGCGGCAGATTCGAGCGTAGCTGAGCCAAGGGTGAGTGTTGTATGCCCCCCGACCCAATCAAAAAGGAACTGCTTAAATGACCGCTCATCTTTTAAGTATTCTTCCTTCTTACCGATTTTTGCTTTATAAAGAGGTGGTTGAGCTATATAGAGATATCCTGCTTCTATAAGTGGTTTCATATACCTGAAAAAGAAGGTGAGCAGGAGAGTGCGAATATGCGCACCATCTACGTCAGCATCAGTCATAAGAATAATTTTATGATAGCGCGCCTTCTCTATATTAAAGTCGGTATCTCCTATGCCGGAACCGATAGCGGTGATAAGTGAGCGTATTTCGTTATTCGATAGAATCTTATCAAAGCGTGCCTTTTCAACATTCAAAATCTTACCACGCAGGGGCAAAATTGCCTGTGAATGGCGATCTCGGCCCTGCTTTGCAGAGCCGCCTGCCGAATCACCCTCAACGATGAATAGTTCACTCTCTGCGGGAGATTCATTTGAGCAGTCTGCGAGTTTTCCGGGAAGGACGATAGTGTCAAGGGCCGTTTTACGGCGTGTTAGTTCTCGGGCCTTGCGGGCAGCGTCACGCGCTTGAAGCGCAATAGCAGCCTTTTGTAAGATTTTTTTAGCAATGGCCGGATTCTCTTCAAAAAAGGCATCGATGAAGGAGAATGCCCAGGATTCTACGATACCTTTTACTTCGCTATTGCCGAGCTTCGTTTTTGTTTGGCCTTCAAATTGGGCTTCAGCGATCTTGATATTAAGGACGCAGACGAGGCCCTCACGGACATCCTCACTTGAAAAGCTTTGTTGATCTTTGAAAATATTATACTGTTGTGCCCGCTTATTGCATACTTTGGTTAGCGCTCCTTTAAAGCCGGCAACGTGAGTACCGCCTGCTACTGTATTAATGTTATTCACAAAGGAGAAAAGCTGTTCTCCATACCCATCGTTGTATTGCAGAGCACACTCAAGGATGTAGGTCTTTTCCTCTTTAAATGCGTATATAATCTCTTCAAAGAGGGGCGTTTTTTTACTATTAATATGCTGCACAAACGAAACGATACCACCTTCGTAAAAGAAATCGTGGCTCTTATTTGAGCGTTCATCTTCGATCGTTATGTGCAATCCTTTATTGAGAAAGGCGAGTTCTCTTAAGCGGGCAGACAAGACATCGAAACTAAAGTCGATCGTTTCTTTAAAAATTTTTGCATCGGGAAGAAAGCGAACAAGGGTTCCCTGTTTTTCGGTGGGCCCTGTAACATGCAATGACTCAAGGGGGGTGCCCCGCTCATAGTGCTGCTCATACATCTCATTATTCTGGTAAATTTCTACTAAGAGCCGTTCAGAAAGAGCATTTACTACCGATATGCCCACCCCATGCAATCCGCCAGCATATTTATACGAGTCCTTATCGAACTTACCCCCGGCATGAAGCTTGGTGAGTGCTACCTCAACAGCTGAGATACCCTCAGTAGGGTGCATACCGGTAGGGATACCACGCCCATTATCTTCTACTGAACAGGATCCATCAGAATGTAAGGTAACATTGACCGCAGTACAAAAGCCGGCAAGAGCTTCGTCGACCGAGTTGTCGACGATTTCATACACAAGATGATGTAACCCCTGAGGGCCCGTTGAGCCAATGTACATGGCAGGCCTTTTCTGTACCGCTTCCAGGCCTTCTAGAACCCTGATAGATTCGGCAGTATATCCTTTTTCAGAGGGGTTTGTACCGGTTTCTTGTTTTAGAGCATTTTTCTTTTTCGGTTCATCTGACATAGTATCTCCACAGTTTTTCAGATATACACTTAGTATAGCAAAATCTGCAAAAATTACCAGCTGGGAGGAGGTTTGGGTAAAAGTGTTATTCAGTATAATGAGGGCCATGGTAAAATTCATGATGCTTTAACAAAGGGTTGTGATGATGGAGAAAGAGTTTTTGAATCTTTTTGTGGTGAGAGATTGTGTTTACCTATGAGCTTTAATTGCTGGCGCAATATGTTGTGGAGTGATAGTATAGCGAATGTAAGGAGCTGAATTTATTGATATGCCCTGAATACCCCAGGCTTTTAAACCTGGGGTATTCAGGGCATCCGATTTGAGGCATTGAGCAAGGCAGGGGCTTGCGAAGAGCCGAATGTCTTGGCATACTAAGATAGATGAAGGAATATTGGATAGGAGCATCTCATTTCTTTGAGAGAATGTACTAAGCTTTGTTTTGAAGGTATATTCACAAGCATGTAGTCAATAGACGAGCAATACATCTTTTGGAGTGATTACGTATATTAGTGATGAGGGTAGAAGCGTTTGACGTACTCCGCATGAATGAATTCATCGGATTCTTTCTTGCAACTCCTGGCTCCTCACCATTCATCGCTGCAAGCTACATCTTGTATGAGGATTATACCTCATCAAGAAGGGAGACGCCAT
>SDBV01001115.1_pt1 | contig 39916 bp, 32 predicted proteins | sample 2277081 | NCBI WGS metagenome assembly SDBV01 (sample SAMN10402039, study PRJNA504765) | marine sediment metagenome | isolation source: marine sediment core GS10_PC15, 223 cmbsf | place: Arctic Ocean: Southern Knipovich Ridge | collected 2010
GAATTTCATGGCGCTGGAACTGCCGAACCAGCGCCGCCAGACCGTGAGTCTCTCGGAAATTCTCGGCTCGGCTGTGTATGCCGATGCCGCCTCGCCGTTGACCATGGGCCTCGGCAAGGACATTGGCGGCAAGCCGGTGTGCGCCGACCTCGCCAAGATGCCTCACCTGCTGGTGGCCGGCACGACCGGTTCAGGCAAGTCGGTGGGGATCAACGCGATGATCCTGTCGCTGCTCTACAAGGCGAGCGCCGAGCAGGTCCGGATGATCCTGATCGATCCCAAGATGCTCGAAATGAGCGTCTACGAAGGCATTCCTCACCTGCTGTGTCCGGTCGTCACGGACATGCGCCAGGCCGGCCACGCGCTGAACTGGGCGGTCGCCGAAATGGAGCGCCGCTATAAGCTGATGAGCAAGCTCGGCGTGCGTAACCTCGCGGGCTACAACAACAAGATCGACGAAGCCGCCAAGCGCGAAGAAAAGCTGCCCAATCCGTTCAGCCTGACGCCGGACGATCCGGAACCGCTGACGCGTCTGCCGAACATCGTGGTCGTGATCGACGAACTGGCCGACCTGATGATGGTCGTCGGCAAGAAGGTCGAAGAACTGATCGCGCGGATTGCGCAGAAAGCGCGCGCCGCCGGCATCCACCTGATTCTGGCGACGCAGCGCCCGTCCGTCGACGTCATCACCGGCCTGATCAAGGCCAACGTGCCGACGCGGATGGCCTTCCAGGTGTCGTCGAAGATCGACTCGCGCACCATTCTCGACCAGCAGGGCGCGGAATCGCTGCTTGGCATGGGCGATATGCTGTATCTGCCGCCCGGCAGCGGCCTGCCGGTGCGTGTGCACGGTGCTTTCGTCTCCGACGAGGAGGTGCATCGCGTCGTCGAGAAGCTCAGGGAGCAGGGCGAGCCGAACTACATCGAGGGCATCCTCGAAGGCGGCGTGACCAGCGACGGCGACGAAGGTTCTGCCGGCGCCGAGGGAACTGGCGCAGGCGGTGGCGAGTCGGACCCTCTATACGATCAGGCGGTGGAAGTCGTTATCAAGAATCGCCGTGCGTCGATTTCGCTGGTGCAGCGGCATTTGCGGATCGGCTACAACCGCGCAGCCCGCCTGCTCGAACAGATGGAGCAATCCGGGTTGGTGTCGGCGATGTCGTCGAACGGCAATCGCGAGATTCTGGCACCGGCGCGGGAAGCCGAGTAGGCGTCGTAGGCGTTGGCCACGGCCCTGTGACGACCCGCTGTGAGCATGTTTGCTCGCCTTGGGGCAGTGAAGCCAGATATTCCCCCGCGAGCCGCCTGAGCGGCTCATGCACCCAACATAGACGGGCGGCGGCGCTTACCGGGCGTCGCAACGCCTTTGAGCTCGGTCCGATTGAATTCAGGGAGAAAAAATGCAGCAATATGCCGGGCATAGCGCCCATTCTGGCCGTTTCGGTCATCTGCTTCGAACGCTTACGCGCGGCGTGGGCAGCGTTGCGATCGGTGCATCGCTGCTGGTCGCCCAGCAGGCGTTTGCTAGCGGCACTGAACAGTTGAAGGCGTTTGTCGCGCAGGTGCATTCGGCGCGTGGCGACTTCGTGCAGCAGGAAGTGCGTGCGCCGAGCAAGGCGCAAGCCGCGAGCGATGCCGCACAGATCATGCCGAAAAACACAACGTCGAGCGGTACGTTTGTGTTTGCCCGCCCGGGCAAATTCATCTGGTCATATGAAAAGCCGTATGAACAGGTGCTGCAGGCGGACGGCGACAAGCTCTACGTCTACGACAAGGACCTGAACCAGGTGACGGTGCGCGCGCTCGGCGGCGCACTGGGCGCGAGCCCAGCGGCGATCCTGTTCGGCAGTAACGACCTGGACAAGAACTTCACGCTGCGCGACGCGGGTGTGAAGGCGGGTATCGACTGGCTCGAACTGATTCCGAAGGCGAAAGACACGCAGTTCCAGAGCGTGGGCATTGGGTTTCGTGACGGCAATCTGCAAGCCATGGAACTGCACGATGTGTTCGGCAACGTGACCTTGCTGACGTTCTCGAACATCCAGAAGAACCCGCCGCTCCCCGCGGACGCGTTCAAGTTCACGGTGCCGAAGGGCGCCGACGTGATTAACGGGTAAGCGCCGCTTACTCGTCAGCTTTAGCGCCGCGCGGTGGATGCGCGGCTTTCATATCTTCGATAAACGCTTCGACGATATCGGTTCGATGCTGCCGTGCTCGCGTGACCATATGAAACGCCACACGGTACTTCATCTGCGCCGGGTTTAGCGCGGCGAGCAAACCTTGCTTCACATACGGCGCCGCGAAATGCCCCGGCAGATAGCCGAGGTGGTGGCCCGACAGCACCAGCATCGCGACCGCCTCCATGTTGTCGGCCACGGCGGTGACGTTCTCCGGAGTCGTCGAACTCCCGGCCTCGGGTAGCGGGTAACTGCGCCACGCCCACTCATGCAGCGCCGCTTCTGCCGGCGTGACTTTACCGGCCCGTGAGAACAGGGGATGTCCGTTTGCGCAATACGCGAACTGATCCTCGGCGAACACTTCGGTGTATTCGAGCGAGGGCACCCGGTGCCAGAAATAGCCAATCCCCACCTGAATCCGCCCGTTCAGCAGCAGTTCTTCCAACTCGCCCGGCGAGCGCACCAGAATCGAAAACCGTACGGATTGATCGCGCGTGCGAAACCGCCCGATCGCGTTGCTGATGCGCGCGCTCGCCGACACCGGCGTATGCCCGATCATGCCGATGTCGAGCGTGCCGACCAGCTTGCGGCCGACGTTGCGCGCTTGCATGCCGAAGGTGTCGACGGCGGCGAGCAGAGCTCGCGCCGCCTCGATGAACTGCTCTCCACGGGCGGTCAGGCTGAAACCGCTACGGCCGCGCTCGCACAGCCGGTAGCCGAGGCGTGTTTCCAGCGTGGCGAGCTGAGTGCTGATGGTCGATTGGCCGACATTCAGTGTGGCTTGAGCCGGCGAGACGCCGCCGGCGTCCACGATCGCGAGGAATACGCGGATCAGACGCAGGTCGAGATCGGTGAGTTGCGAGAACATGGGTGTGGATACATCGCTATCAATCGATGTGAAGTTTATTCCCCGAGCATTTTATATTGATACAAAGTGCTCAAAAATGAGAATTCTTCCAGCTAATTGACCGATTCGACAGGGTCTTCGCTGGCGATCTTTTCATTGCCGAGACACGATGAATACCTCTTCTTTCATTTCCCCCGATCTTTCCGAACGTCCCCAGCCGTTGTCCGGCAACACAATGCCTCGCTGCGGCGGTATAGCAACGATGATGCGTTTGCCGAATGTCGGCTCGGTGGAAGGGCTCGACGCATGTTTCGTGGGTGTACCGTTCGACCTCGGCACTTCGAACCGTACCGGTGCGCGTTTCGGACCGCGGCAGATTCGCAGCGAATCGGTGCTGCTGCGCCCCTACAACATGGCCACGCGCGCCGCGCCGTTCGATTCGCTGCGCGTGGCGGATATGGGTGACGTCGCGATCAACCCGTACAACCTGCTCGATTCGGTCGCGCGGATTGAAGCCGCCTACGACGAGATTCTCCAGCACGGCACGAAGCCGATCACGCTAGGTGGCGATCACACGATTGCCTTGCCGATTCTGCGGGCGATTCACCGCAAGTACGGCAAGGTTGGACTGATTCATGTTGACGCACATGCGGACGTCAACGACACGATGATGGGCGAGAAAATCGCACACGGCACGCCGTTCCGCCGTGCGGTGGAAGAAGGCCTGCTGGATTGCGAGCGTGTCGTGCAGATTGGATTGCGTGGCACCGGCTACGAAGCGGAGGACTTTGACTGGTGCCGCAACCAGGGTTTCGAAGTGGTGCAGGCCGAAGCGTGCTGGAACCAGTCGCTCGTGCCGCTCATGTTGCGCGTGCGTGAACGGATGGGCGATGCGCCGGTGTACATCACCTTTGATATTGACGGGATTGATCCGGCGTTTGCACCCGGCACCGGCACGCCTGAGATTGCCGGTTTGACCGTGCCGCAAGCGCTCGAGATTATTCGAGGCTCGCGTGGCCTGAACATTGTGGGCTGCGATCTGGTTGAGGTTGCGCCGCCATACGATCCGTTCGGGACGACCGCACTGCTGGGCGCCAATCTCGCATTCGAACTGCTCTGCGTGTTGCCGGGCGTGCAATATCGCCCGGCAAAGCGTTGAAGGTGGGCGCTCCCTTATGCAATCAGGCCTTCAAGCCGGCGATTGACCTGTGGCTCAAGTTGGCGTGTTTCTTTCACAAGATTGACCTGCTTGGCGGATTTCGCAACTTCGAGGATGTCCGGCTTGATGTCATAGCCACCGCGCGTGTTTAACCACGCAAGGACGTCCCACAAGTGCCAGACCGACGGGTTGCCCTCATGGACCGGGATCGGGAAGTCGGCCGCGTGGCTGAGCATCAGCTTGCGCATGTTCTGGCGCGACACACCGGCGACGTCAGCGACGTCCGTGAGGCCGACGAAGTCCGGCGCGGCTTCGACGAGGCGGGCGGACGGCACGGCGCGCTTCACGTCCTCGAGGGCGCTCATCAGCGCCTGGAGTGCGCTGGAGCCTTCGCGAGTGAAGACGAGCGCGATGCGCCCCGGCAGCCCGATGCCGATGGTTGCGTCGTCGCATCCTGCTTCAGCGAGGCGCTCGACGATCTCGTCCTGGTCGCAGTCTTCTGCTGCCAACTGGTATTTCAGCGTGAAGTCGTATTCCATCATTTTTACTCCTGCTTGCCGGCGTGCTTGCGTGTGCCTTCTGGCGCACGCTTGTGCCGATGTGTCGTGCAATTGTCGACCACCCTTCTGAGAAGCCGAGCGTGATTTCCTGGATTCTTGGGCGTGCTCCAGACACTGGTGATGCAGAACTCGCCGCACCGGCATTCCGAGTCGTTGTACGGACAGTACATTTTTCCCCAGGCGTGCCCTTTACCGCCGCTCTTGACGCGCCAACCGGATGCTTCGGCATAGGCCAGTGCGTCTTCTACTTCCTTCTTTGAGTGCGTCCCTCGAATCATCAATGGCCTCATCTTACGTTCGTTGATCATGGTTGTCAAGTGACAACTTGGCTTGTAAAGGCACACCGGAATGCGTCAGTGATTCGTTTTCGGGAGGAAATGAATGTGAGTGAATCTATCTCGCAAATGCAGGTGCCAGATAGCAACTACATCATGTTGGGAGGCCTCGCGCACCCTGAACGGAAGTTATAGGACGAACGGAATATCGGGAGTGGGGCAGCGCGGGGAGGAGGGTGCGCCGCTCGGAGATTCAGGCAGACGGCCCGCGTTGCACGGGCCGTTGGTGCGTATCCGCTTATGCGTAGGCGGTTTTGCGTGCCGACACCATGGCGAAATAGCAGAGTGCGCCGATTGCCAGAGCAGGGAGCGTGGCACCGAGATTCGGCAGCCATTGGTTGATGGCCTGATAGGCAACGATCCCAATTGCCCAGGCCACGAACGCGCTCAGATGCCAGCCGCCTGAGAAGCCGTAACGGCCTTGCAGGTCGGCGAGCGCGGCCGTTTCGATGCGGCGCTTGCGCACGATGAAGTGATCCACCAGCACAACGCCGAACAGTGGCGCGAACACGGAGCCGATCAGCAGCAGGAAGTTCTGGTATTTGGCCATCGGCACGAGCAGGGCGATTGCCGTGCACAGCGCGCCGAACGCGGCCGACAGTAGCGGCACCGTCGCACGGGTCCAGAACGTGCCGGTTGAAACGGCCGCCGAGTGGATATCGGCGAAGGCGTTGTCCACCTCGTCGATCAGGATCAGCAGCAATGCGAGGCCGCCGCCCGCCTGCGCGAGTGCGCCGGTCAGCAATGCATCGCCACCGCCAGCCGCGAGGCCGTAGATTGCGCCGAGTGCGTAAAACCAGATATTCGCGATTCCGTAACCGAGCAAGGTGCCGCGGAACGATTCACCGGCGCGGCGGCCGAAGCGCGTGTAATCGGCAATCAGCGGCAGCCATGACAACGGCATCGCGACGACCAGATCGATCGCGCCGCCGAACGACATATCGCCGGTGCCCGGACGGCGCATCAGCGCCGCCAGGTCATGCTTCGCCAGCAGATTCCACGACAGCCACGCGGCGCCGGCGAGCAGCAGCCAGATGCCCCAGGTCCGCAAAAAGCGTCGCACGAATGACAGGGGGCCGCTGATCGCCAGCAGCGTGGCGAGCAGGCCGAAGACGATCGTCCAGATGAGCGGCATCGACCGGTGGAAGGCCTGCTGGGCGAGTGCGTCGGCCGAATCGCGCATCACGATCACCTCGAACGAACCCCAGCCGACCAGTTGCACCGCGTTGAGCACGGCAGGCACCGAGGCGCCGCGCAAGCCGAGCGTGGGGCGCAACGACGACATGGCGGCAAGTCCCGTATCCGTGCCGATCACGCCGGCGAGCGCGAGCAGCACCACGCCGATCACACTGCCGATGCCAATGGCAGCCAGCGCATGCGGCAGCGACAGCCCCGGTACGAGCAGGGCGCCCGCCTGGGCGACCAGCAGGCCGATGCCGAGCGAGAACCACAAGGCGAAGGCATCGCCGGTGCGAAACGCGCGGCGGGCTTCGGGCACCGGCGTGAGCGGTGCGTAGGTGGAACCGGCGTCGCCGGAGAGTGGATCTTGTGCCATTGGATGTTGTTCCTGTTGGGTCGCGAATTCGCGAATCTGCACTTGTGCACGCGCCTCGCTCGTCACGGCGCGGTCACTGTCATAATGCAGGACCGTGCCGCAGCCTGCACGCCGGCGCTTGCGCTGGCCGGGCGCGCGTCGTGCCGGGTTCTGGTCAGGTGGCCGAACCACGCCGGAAAGCCGAGACTATCCACAAAACGCCATGTTTGAAGAAACCCGTGCCAACGTGCCGCTCGCCGAGCGCTTGCGTCCCCGCAATATCGACGAAGTTATCGGCCAGAAACATCTGCTAGGCCCGAACAAGCCGTTGCGGGTCGCTTTCGAGTCGGGCGAAGCGCATTCGATGATCCTCTGGGGGCCGCCAGGTGTCGGCAAGACTACGCTCGCGCGGCTGATGGCCGATGCTTTTCACGCCGAATTCATCGCGCTGTCGGCGGTGCTCTCGGGCGTGAAGGATATCCGCGAAGCCGTCGAGACCGCGCAAGTGCATCGCGCGCATGGACACCAGACGCTGGTGTTCGTCGACGAAGTGCATCGCTTCAACAAAAGCCAGCAGGATGCCTTCCTTCCGCACGTCGAGTCGGGATTGTTCGTGTTCGTCGGTGCGACGACCGAGAACCCGTCGTTCGAGGTGAACAGCGCATTGCTTTCGCGTGCGGCCGTCTACGTGCTGAAGAGTCTCGATGACGATGAGCAGCGCGAACTCCTCGGGCGCGCGCAGCAGGAACTCGGCGGTCTGACGTTCACGGACGAAGCCCGCGATGCGCTGATTGGTTCTGCCGACGGCGACGGCCGCAAGCTGCTCAACAACCTTGAAATCGTCGCGCGGGCCGCGGCGCAGCAGAAAAGTACGGAGATCGACGGCGCGTTGCTTGGCAGCGCGCTCGCGGAAAACCTGCGGCGCTTCGACAAGGGCGGCGACGCCTTTTACGACCAGATCAGCGCGCTGCATAAGTCGGTGCGCGGCAGCAATCCGGACGGCGCCTTGTACTGGTTCTGCCGGATGATCGACGGTGGCGCGGATGCGCGTTATCTGGCTCGCCGCATCGTGCGGATGGCCTGGGAAGACATTGGCCTCGCCGATCCGCGTGCGGCCCGCATCGCGCTCGATGCCGCCGAAACCTACGAACGCCTCGGCACGCCGGAAGGTGAACTCGCACTCGCCCAGGCGCTGATCTACCTGGCGGTGGCGCCGAAGTCGAATGCCGGCTACATGGCGTACAACGAAGCGCGGCGCTTTGTCAGCAAGGACCAGTCGCGCGGGGTGCCGGTGCATCTGCGCAACGCGCCGACCAAGCTGATGAAAGAGCTCGGCTACGGTCACGAGTACCGTTACGCGCACGATGAACCGGACGCCTACGCCGCAGGCGAGACCTACCTGCCCGACGGGATGCGCGAGCCGCACTGGTACGAGCCGACCCCGCGCGGCCTCGAAGGCAAGATCGGCGAGAAGCTGGCGCGCCTGGCCGAACTCGACGCGCAATGGCGCAGCGAGAACAAGCCAAAAAAGAACTGAGCTCCCCGATGCGCCGGCAGCCCGTGCCGGTGCGCTAAAATCCCAGCTTCATACAACGAACTTCCGCCCCAACCCATGCTCGACATCCAGTTGCTGCGCAAAGACCTCGACGGCGTCGCGAAGCGCCTCGCCGACCGCGGCTATACCCTCGACGTGGCGGCTTTTACCGCCCTCGAAGCGGAACGCCGCGCCGTTCAAACCCGCACCGAAGAGCTGCAGGCCCGCCGCAACAGCCTGTCGAAGCAGATCGGCGCGATGAAAGGGCGCGGAGAGGATACCTCGGCGGTGATGGCCGAAGTGGGCGGTCTGGGCGACGAGATGAAGGCGTCGGCAGTTCAGCTCGAAGATATCCAGAACCGTTTGTCCGACCTTATGCTCGGCATGCCCAACCTGCCGCACGAAAGCGTGCCGGCCGGCAAGAGCGAAGCGGACAACGTCGAAGTGCGCCGCTGGGGCACACCGCGCCAGTTCGACTTCGAGGTGAAGGATCACGTGGATGTAGGCACGCCGCTCGGCCTTGATTTCGAAACGGGTGCGAAGCTCTCCGGTGCGCGTTTCACCATGCTGCGCGGCCAGATTGCGCGTCTGCATCGCGGGCTCGCGCAGTTCATGATCGACACCCACACGCTGTATCACGGCTATACCGAGATCTATACGCCGTACATCGTCAATCCCGAGATTCTCTACGGCACCAGCCAGTTGCCAAAGTTTGCCGACGACATGTTCCGTGTGGAGAAAGGCGGCGCTGAGAATCCGGTGACGCAATATCTGATTTCCACCTCGGAAATTTCGCTGACCAACACGGTGCGCGAAAGCATCGTCGAAGCAGATGCGTTGCCGATCAAGCTGACTGCGCACTCACCGTGCTTCCGTTCCGAAGCGGGCTCGTATGGCCGCGATACGCGCGGCATGATTCGCCAGCATCAGTTCGACAAGGTCGAAATGGTGCAGATCGTCGCGCCGGAAACGTCGTATGACGCGCTTGAACAGATGGTCGGCCACGCCGAGACGATTCTGCAGAAGCTTGAGTTGCCGTATCGCGTCATCACGCTGTGCACGGGTGACATGGGCTTTTCCGCGACGAAGACCTATGACCTCGAAGTCTGGCTGCCTGCGCAAAACACCTATCGCGAGATTTCGAGCTGCTCGAATACCGAGACGTTCCAGGCTCGCCGCATGCAGGCGCGTTATCGCAACGCCCAAGGCAAGCCGGAACTGGTGCATACGCTGAATGGCTCGGGACTGGCTGTGGGCCGGACGCTGGTCGCTGTGCTGGAGAATTTCCAGAATGCCGATGGCTCGGTGACGGTGCCGGTAGCGCTGCGCCCGTACGTTGGGGGCATGGAGCGGCTGGAAGTGGCGGCTGCCTGAGGCTGAGTGGCGGGTTTCCGGGGCCGCTTCGCAGATTCTGTGAAAAGGGGCTTGGAAACCTGTTCCAACTGTTCTATAATCTTCGCTTCGCCAAGCAGCGACCCGCTTGGTGTAGAGGGTGAAGTGTAGTTTGTTCACCGTCGACAATGCCGGAAAGGTGGCAGAGTGGTCGAATGCGCCGGACTCGAAATCCGGTGTACAGTTATGCTGTACCGTGGGTTCGAATCCCACCCTTTCCGCCAGAATTAATCAAAAAACCCCGTAAAGTCAAAGACTTACGGGGTTTTTTGTTTCCCGGCTCACGAAACGACTATCAAATCTAAAATGCCCGACTCGCTGAGAGCGTCGCCGGGCTCTTCGCCCGCCCGTCGTATACCCAATCGCGCAAACGACACATCTAGCAGAGCCGAAAAGGGCATGGCAGAACATTCTCTTGATAAATTGGTTTTTCCCTGAGTCCGCGCTAGCATACGGCGGTCAGGGCGGGGAATGTCCCTGATCAATTCGCACCTTCACGAAGTGCCCGTAACGCTAAGCGTGCCCGATACATATAGGTGTGGTCATGCAACATAATAGCGACAGACCAAAGCGAGCCTTGATTGCCTATTGCGCGCTCGCGGATCGTCTCAAAACGCAGGGCGTCGGCGCCTTGCAATCCCTCATTCCGTTTTTCGCAGAAGCCTGTACGCAGTTTGCTGGCGAGCTTTTTGACGCCCAGAAGTTTTCTGCCGCAGTGGCCGAACGCTACGGAATCAAAATTCCCAGACTCGCTGCCCTCGGATTAGCCGAGCATCTTGTTCGTGAAGGAATACTCGAAGAGATTTCGAATCATGGAGCAAGCTCAGTCTACCGATACCTAAAGCCCGCGCAGATCGCAAGCAGTGTTGCGGCTTCGTCGGTAAGTGAAGTCGAGGTCGAGAAAATTCTCGCCTCGTTTGCTGCGTATTGCCGCGTGGATGATCGCCTCGCGACCATCGATGATGCGTCGCTCCATGCGGGCTTCCTGAGCAGGTTGCTTAACATCGACTCGATGAAACTGCTCGCTCGACGTGAAGCCTCAATTGCCGCAAAAAAGAGTCCCAATACTCTTACCGTTCCATCGCGAACCCCCGCACGGGATGCGCATGAGAGTCAGGAGCTACATCTTGACTTTCTGACTTCACAATTTCTGCTGGACCTGCGTGACAAACAGCAGGCGATGTTCGAAGTTGTTTCGGATGTGGCGTTCGCGAGTATGGCAGCGGAAGCAATCACATGTTTTCTTGAACCGTCAGTCGCCGGAGCCGCACTGGATGGTCTAACTGTTTTTCTTGATTCACCACTATTGCTCGACATGCTCAGTGTTAATGATGAATACGCCGAGTATGGGAAGGAATTGCTCGAAACCATCAAGGCCAGTGGGGCACACGCGGCGGTGCTGGAGCATTGCGTGATAGAAGCCGAAACCGCGGTCTACGCTCAACTTCAGTATTTGCGGTCCGGTGTGAATCAGTTTGGCTACAAATGGGGGGCATCGTCTAAACCCGATCTTCTGAATGCACTGGTAGGCAACGTCGGTGAACGAGCTTATGAACGCCTCAATATCGATGTCCAGCGTGACCCTGATCTGAGTTTGTTTCGTCGATCGCCTACCACCGTAGCGGAGATCGACGCGGAAATGGATAGGCGCATGCAGGCTTGGAAAAATGCAGAGGCGAAAGAGCACGACAGAAAATCTGTCTGGTCAATGCTCACGATCCGGGATACCTCAAGTCCGTGTCCCAAAATATGCGATGCGAAATGGCTCTTGCTTTCACGCAATACCGCCTTGGTCTCAATTGCAAATAACGCTTGGGATCGCTGGCTGAAAGGCACAACCAAGCACAGTTCGGTTCACATCGATAAATGGGCACCCGTTTCGATGTCGGACAAGCAATTTGCGGGCTATGTGTGGGCGCGTGGCGGTGGAGCGAATGTCACAATGCCGCGAACTAGGTTGCTGGCCCACTGTTCGGCTGCTGTTCGCCCGCGCGCTGACGTGAAGGCGAGAGCATACAACTTGGTTTTGGACTTGACCGGGAAGGACGAAGCAGACGATCTTGCCGCTCTGTTGGAGGATCGCGAAGGAGCGCGTGCGCTTATGCGGGTTACCAGAGGCGACCCTGAAGACGTTACGCCGGAACGGCTGCCATTCATTATCGAGCAGGTCAAACTAGCGGCGGGCGAATTTGCTGCCGCTCGTGTTCGCGAGGAAAGTGAGCAAAGAACAAAGGAACTCAATGCCGCTCATGAAGCGGAAAATCAGCGCATACGCGATGAAGCGGCAGCAGCCGAGGCCATGCGGATAGAGGAGGTCGCAGCAGCGGACGTGGCTCTACGCGAGCAAAGAGCGCGACACGAAGAACTCGCCGCCGTGAATCTCGAGCTACAACAGGAGTTAGATGCGCAAAAGGCAGCGGATGCAACTAGGGCAGTGGGGATACTGAAGGACGGCCTCAACGCCGGTACCAGTCGATTTAGCCAATTGCGCTGGGCGACTGCAATATTTTTCGGACTGTTGTCCGGTGCGGTTGCCTACGTCTCGACAGTCAATCCGCTTGTTTCGGTCTGCCTTGCTCCTGTCGTCGCCATCGGTGGGTTTTGGTTCGTTCCTGAGTTCTTGGAATCACCGCTTGACCGAATCGCGATGCGGAAGCTCCGCCGGGTCATTAAAGACAAGGACGAAAGCATTGTGATTCCGGATGCAATGCCGGATTTCAGGCGACGTACATGGAGTGCTATCGCCGAACTTCCCCATTCATCGGCAGCGCAACAGTCTTCCGTGGCCGGGTAAGTAGGTCGCCAATGATCTGAGATGGGACCTGCTGGATGTCGCGGAACGCGATCGTGATCCCGGTTACCGGTCGTCACTGCAATTTGATTGCCTCGTCATTCCCATGCAGCTCGCATTTGGCTGCGGGTTAACGACAGATTTTCCTTTTGTCAATCGTCTGAGAATATGTTTTTCCACCGTTCGCTAGGGGGCAAAAATGGCGATTTACAAGAACGCGAATTACTTGACTCAGAACAACAGCACGGCATTCGATGCTGTTCACAACGCCGGTGCTGCGACACCATATTCGGGGATTTATCGTTGTGAAGGTTGCGGCAAGAATGATGTGTCAACACAGGGACATCCGTTGCCTCCACAGAATCACCACCAACATAACCCGGGGCAAGGTGCTATTCGTTGGCGCCTAATCGTGGCGACCCACTGAGGTGCCCTCGGCGCATGCGCGCTTGACCGTCGCAGTCCCGACGCCGAACTTTTCCGCGGTTTCGCGGATGCTTGCGCCCCTTTCGGCGCGCCATGTCTTGATAGCGCCGTAGTCATACGCTCGGGCGCGCCCCTTGTATTTCCCGTCCGCTTTTGCGATCGCCACGCCCCGGCGCTGCATCTCGGCACGGTTCAGATAATCGGCTTCGCCCTGCGCGGCCATGAACGCTAGCACTGCGTCGCGCGTTGCTTTCTCGATGGCGTCTTTGGCCTTTCCATCAAAGACCATCCCGTTGAGCGTGCATTCGACCCGCACACCCAGTTCCATCAGTCGGCGCATGGTGGCGTGCAACTCGTCGTAACGGCGGCTGATCCGGTCGAGCCAGCGCACGATGAGAATGCCGCCGTGCCGCAGATCGTGTTCGGCTTTGCGCCACTGTTCTCGCGCTTCAGGAGCAACGTGGTAGCCGCTGACGCCCTCATCAATGAAAACGTCCTTGTCCTGCACTCCGTGGGCTTTGGCGTCGTCGTACTGGCTCACGGAGGACTGGCCGTCCGTGGTCGAAATCCGCCCGTAATAGAGTTTGCGCATTGTTTGAATTGGATCATTTGAATTGATAGATCAATTTTAACATGGATCAGATAAACAGTTGATCCTGTTGATCTATGTTCAAACGACCCGGCGCATGGCTCGTTACGGTGTACCCAAATGAGCCATTTCACCATCGCAATCGATGATCTCGCGACGCACGGGTGTCACTGCCCTAGCGGGACGCATTAGATCGAGCGAATCCGCCCGCTGAGATGCGGAGCCACGCGCTCATTAGGTGCTTCAGAGTGACCGACTAGGCTGCGAGTACTCAAGCGCCGATGTCCGACTGTCGCCCAAATAGCCCGTGAGTGGCCGCTATCGGAAGCGACGACAGTCAGTTTGGGGGGGATCATGGCCGGCGCGTCAAGCAGTAGCCAGCCAACAAGAGACGGTCAGTGCGGGCGGTCGAATCGTCGACAATGCAACTCGGGTAGCTAAGACGACTGCTGTCGCTGGCTAATCCATGTGCTCGATGTTCCGGGGCATTTCAACCCAGGCGTGCTTGCGTTCTTCGTACACGGAGAAGGTCGGGGCAGGAAACGTCGGGTCTGCGAATGCCCCGACGGTGATGATGATGCTGTCTTCGCGTTCCTCATTGGTGTAATACACCGTGGCACCGCATGTGGGGCAGAAATAAAATGTGCTCTTGCTTCCGCCGTCGCCAACCCGAACGAATGCGTTTGAGGTACCGGCAATGGTCACCGCCCCTGAGGGAAATCGTGCCTGTGCGGCGAACACGCTACCGGTTCTGCGTTGGCATTCGAGGCAGTGGCAAACGGAAACGCCGACCGGGGCCGCCGATGTCGTGGCTGTGAGTTGTCCACACGCGCAACTGGCAGTTCGTTTCGCTTCGAGCATCCTATTTGCGCTTCCTAAACCTGGTGTTGTACACATCTGCTGTCAACGATTCGGCCTGATCCGGTATAAAAACCTCGGTCTCAGTCGTGTGTGGGCACCTGCCGAGGTGGACGTTATCTTACCTCTTCAAAAAATCGATTTGCGTTACGAATCCCCGCTTCCCGAGGCTCCTAGAGCCCATTGTGGGGCACGTTATGCCAGTCGCATAAGACGCTCTTCGGCCAGTTTCAGCCGCTCAATAGCGGAGCTGCTTTGTTGACAATCACGAAGCTGCATATGGAAGAGGCTGGTACTGGCCGCAAATCAAGTCCAGAAACCGGTCACTCGTTACCTCTATTCTGCGTCTCGCGACGGGATCCTTCGGCGCGTGAGGCAAGGCCCAGTATTTCGCTTCGTTCCATCCATGCTCGCGCGGGCGGCCCATAGTGCTCCTCTGCGTGATGAAGCCCCAGAACCAGAGGTCGTCCCATACCAGCAGGTCGTGATCGCGATAATCAAGCTGGTCATGGAGATAGTTATTGATGCCCGCGAACGTGGCTGCCGGAGGTTCTGGAAGACGACGCGTGAGCGCCTTGAACACCGTCGTAATGACCCTGTCGACCGGAAGGCGCAGGTTGTCCCCTTCGAGCACGCTGGTGTCCCGCCAGAACTTTTTCTTCAGGGGCGGGTTGAGTTCGATGTACGCCAGATTCCTAGCAAACAGGGCGGCAGTCTTGGGGCCCCACCCATCCTTGCGGCGAAGGCCATCGACCAGTTCGTACCTGCCGTGGTCCGTGACGAAACTGCTGAAAGCCCCGAAGCTGCTATGTGCGCCGGCGTCGGTGACATCGGTAAAAAACTTGCAGATCAGATCGAGATTTGGTTGCGATTGACTCTGCAGTGCCTTGTGCATCAACAACAGCGCGCGTTCTTCGACTCGCGGGGGCGACAGCGACTCCGTGATGAAGCCGCGCTGCACCTCCGCATTGATGTTGTGATGCCGGCGTAGGAATGCAAACAGATCGGAAATCGGCTTTGGACGTTGAGGCATTGCTCTCTCCTGACGTGTCGGAATAACATCCGAGAGCCCCAACAAGCTCCGGCCATTCGGATTTTATACGGGCGGGAGCGCGTGACGATGCCTCCATTGTTTGCATGCGGTAATTGGTGATTTGGAACGACCGCTATGAAGAAAGCCGGACGTCCTATGTGGGTCGATTTGAGGCGGTCGTCGTCAGGAAGGGATCGGTCAAGAACGGCCAATCGACTTCGGCGTATAGTTCGTCGACAATGCGTGGAAACTGTTCAAGTGCGGGGTGAAAATGCGGCGGATACTCGCGATCGGTGGCGGCGGATTTACGACTGAAAAAGAGCTGTCACCTGTGGATGCATACATCCGGGAGTTGGTGGGAAAGTCACCGCCCGCGAATCTGTTTTATTGCGACTCCCAGCGGGGATAACTCCGTACAGACCGATAAGTTCTACGCCGTCTATGGAGCACTCGGCTTCGAAACTTCAAATCTTTCGTTCTTCAACGGATGGCCTGCGGCAGGGATTGCGCCATAATGAAAAGCAAGATGGAAACAGTCATTGACGAAGTACCTGAGACGAACCCTCTGTATCGGGACGACGGAGACTTGATGCGTGCGCTCGGTTGCATGACCTATGAGGCGGCACATTTCGAGGCTGCGCTTGACTGGGCATGCGAGATAATCGGTCGTCTTGTGAAAAAGCAAGCGAAAACAAAAAATGAACCCCAAAAAATTGCCTTTTGCCATGCAGAGCTTAAGTCCGGTGCCGTTGCTTGCCCGAATCAGGGCCAGATAGTCGAATGGCTTTCGAGCGCGAAGGAGCTGGTTTACGATCGCAACGCAGCGATACATGGACGACTCTATCAACCCTTCAACGAGCAGTTGAGACGAGCGAAAACCCAACACGGCGATGACATCCCGATATCATCGGCCGAGTTGTATGAGTTAGCCAACAACCTGCAGATCGGGAGGATGTACCTCACATTTGTTGCAAATTACAGTCGCCCAGCAGAGGCAGAAACTCATGGTTTGGCCTAGCGCGGTAGGAGCGCAACACGGAATAGCCCGTATGCTCATTGCGTGAGATATGCACCTGAGTTCGCCTTCCAGTTTGAGAGTTATCAAAATTTTATGGAGGCACGCAGATACGTTTTCGTGATTTTTCGTCAAAAAACAACCTGGCAATTTCGTCCTCATCGCGTTAGCTGCGCTTTCCCATTTAACAACGTTTAACCTCGCACGAACATGGCACGGGTTGCCGGGTTTCAGTAAAATTGTGCGCGTGGCTGATATGGCAGTAGCACTGCCTGATCGTCATTTTATGCGGCGTGGATAATCGGATTTGAAATGCGGGATCAAGGCTCGTCTTTTCCCGCTCAGATGGATTTAACAACGGACCCAATGCCCCGACGACTTACTCTATCGGGTGCAGTTATCTACGAAGTAAAACAGGCTGCCCCTTCTGGAACGGCGGCCGCATTGCGTTTTCCATGACACGGGGTTTCGCATGGCCTATGAAGTACTGGACAAGGCGCTGCGCGCCGGATATGCGCAGTCGGACCGGCTGAACAAACTCGATACGCCGCTTGGCGAAGACTGGCTCGTTCCGATGTACGTGAAAGGCTCGGCCCGCCTCGGCGGAAATGTCGAATTCACGGTTGACGCCGTGTCGGCACATGGTGAGAAGATCAAGCTTGGCGCGCTCATGCTGAAACCGGTCACGCTCTGGATTCAGCAGAACGACGGCAGCTATATGCCAATCCACGGCTATGTGCGGCACGCCCGCCGTCTGGGAAGCGATGGGCCGTTGAGCTATTACCAGATTCAGTTTTCGTCATGGCTGAGCTTCCTCAAACTCGGCAGTGATTGCCGCGACTGGCAGGAAGTCGACGGCAGACAGATTCTCTCCGATGTGTTCGCGAAGACCCCGCAGGCGCAGGGCCAGTTCCGCTTCGATCTGCGCTCGCCAATCCGCTCATATTCGCAGCGGGTCCAGTGGGAGGACGACTGGAATTTTGTCCACCGCAGCATGGAGGAGGTCGGTATCTTCCCGCGCTTCGAATTCGCAAAGGACGGCAAGTCACATACGGTCGTCATCATGGACGACCTGTATTTCGTTCCGTCGCTGCCGAAGCAGGTCGTCCGGTTCAGCCGATCGGACATGGACGAGGAATTCGACGGCCTGACGCAGTGGAGCGAGCAGCAGGATACGCAAAGCGAAACGATTACGACGAACACGTTCGACTACATGCGACCCGACCTGCCGAAGGAGGTCAGTTCCCCGGCATTCAATCAGGACGAACTGCCCGCGCAGGGCGAGCAGTACATCTATACCGGCGGGTACTCGTGGTCGGACAGCGAGATGGGCGAACAGCAGGCACGCATCCGCGCGGAGGAAATGTCGAGCCGCGCGAAACGTTACTTCGGCGTCGGCAGTCTGCGGTGCGCACTGCCCGGTTACTGGTACAGGCTCGACGGCCACCCGGTTCACGACAGCGAACCGGCAAACGACCGCGAGATGGCGATCATTGCCGTCGACTGGCTTGTCCAGAACAACGTACCGGGCATTGAAGCCCTCGCGCGGTTCCCGAAGAGCCTGCGCGCCGAAGTCGAGCAGGCGCGCGCAGCGGGTGCCGGATCGACCGTTCGTCATACAGACGGTAGCGCGGGATTTTTTCAGGTAGAGATCGAGGCGCAGCGGCGTCGCGTGCCGTTCCGCAGTCCGCTCAGACATCACAAGCCCGAGATGCATCTGCAGACGGGCATCGTCGGCACGCCGGACAACGAAGAAATCTTTGTCGACTCCCTGAACCGCTCAAAGGTCTGGCTCTCGTGGAGCCGCAAGAGCCGCAACGAACGCGCGTCTGCGTGGATACGCGCAGCCATGCCGGATGCGGGAAGTCAGCGTGGCGGGCATTTCGCGCTGCGCAAGGGAGACGAGGTGCTGGTCGGCTTCGTTAATGGCGATTGCGACCGCCCCGTAATCATCTCGAGGCTGCACGGGGGCGCGACGAAACCGGTCTTCCATTCGCACGGCCTGTTTTCCGGCCATCGCTCAAAGGAGTACGGCGGCGACGGCTTTAACGAATTCCTCATGGACGACGCCAGCGGGCAGAATCGCCTGAGCCTGTACTCGACGAGTTACAGCACTGGCCTCCATATGGGGTATCTGATCCAGCATACGGATAACACCCGCGGCGCGTTCATTGGCACCGGCTTTGACCTGAGATCGGGCGCTTACGGGGCAATCCGCGCTGCACAGGGCATGGTCATCTCGACGCAGCCCGTGGCAACACAGCCGATGAACGTGGCGGCGGCCACCGGACAACTGGCGTGCGCGGAGGCCGTCCTCGAAACCGTCTCGAAGGCGAGCGAAACGAACCGGGGCGAGAGCCTGCAGGACGGACATGATGCACTCAAAAACTTCACCGACGCGACCCAGCACAGCGTAGCGGCTTCGACCGGCAAGGGTGGCCGAACGGCGGGCGGCGGCACGGGCAATGCGAACGGCTTTTCGAAGCCGGTCATGGTGCTGTCGAGTCCTGACGGCATCGCGGCGACTACGCAGCAGTCGGTACACGTCACGGCCGACGAGCATGTCAACACCGTTGCGCGCAAGAACGTCATTCTCGCGGCCGGTAAATCGCTGCTCGCGAGTGTGATGGACGGTATCAGCCTGTTCGCGCAGAACCTGGGCATCAAGCTGATTGCGTCGAAAGGGAAGATCGACATCCAGGCGCTCAGTGACGCGATGAACCTGCTGTCTCAGCTCGATCTCAAGGTCGAGAGTGCGACGGGACGTCTGGTCCTGACGGCCAAAACGGAAGTGTGGCTTGGTGCGGGTGGTTCGTACATCAGCATCAAGGGCGCGGGAATCGAGAACGTCACGACCGGGCACATTCTGGAACGCTGCGCATCGTGGGACAAACCGGGCGGATCAAGTGCGACGGTCAGCGATCCGTTACAGGCGACACCCGTCGCGAGCAAGGGCGGACGTGGCCTGTCGTTTTCCGGCTGACCGCTCACACCTGTAGACCCTTTCTCAAGAATCACAACGGGAACTGAATCCCATGAGCAATTCGCAACAAGGCGCGCAGCATTCTCATCCGGCGCATCCGCAGGCTGCGGCGACTCCAGCCGCGCCAGCCGCACCGCCCTACAAGCCGCTGGCTTTCAGCTTTCCGTTTGCGCCTGCTGGCAAGGACGATGCAGGCGACCCGATGACGTACATGAAGGCGCTCGGCAATGCGCAGAACGGTTTCTATCCGCTCGGCGCAAACGGCCTGTGGCACGGCGGGATACACTTCGATGGAAAAACCGGCAACGCGCTGAAGCAGGACGTTGGCATTCGCGCGATTGCGGATGGTGAGGTGGTCGCGTACCGGCTCGATTCGAAATACCCCGAACTTGAATATCAGGACAAGCGTTCGGCACTCTATTCGACGGGCTTCGTGCTGGTCCGCCACAAGCTGCAGCTTCCGCTGCCGCAACCGAAACAGGATGCGGCCTCACCGAATGCGGCCAGCACGCAGGGCGCATCCAGCACGCCAGCGGCTCCGGCCTCTGCCGCCAGCCCGGCGAGCGCCCCGGCTGCAGCAAGCAGTCCAGCCGCTGCTGCGCAACCTTCGAAAGCTCCCGCCGCCGACACGCTGGTGTTTTTCAGCCTGTACATGCACCTGCTGGACTGGGTCGGATATGAAATGGCGATGGAAGCCGCGAAGGAGGCTCCCGTTGACCCGAACGCACCGAAAATCGACTCGATGCCGTTCTGGGAAGGCGACCGGTACTATCGGGTCGGTACGAAAGCAAAGGACAAACAGGATGCGCCGAAGCCGAAGGCTCTTCCGTCCCTGCCGCAACAGACGGGTGGCGGGATCGGCGCGGACAGCGATCCGATCGGAGCCTTGATCCAGAACGATTTCAAAATGCCGTCGCCAGCCGCAACTGACACCAGCGATGATAACGACGATACGCCCCCAACGACGCCCGTTACCGGCATCCGTGTGCGCGATTCAGCCAACGGAAAGATTATCGGGTTGCTGCCGACAGGCTCGGAACTGGTCATCTCCACAACGGAGAAGTCGGACAAGCCGGGCTGGGCGAAGATCGCGACGATCAGGAGCGGCACGCCGGTCGGGGCGGTAGCGGGTCAGGACGCGTCGCCACACGCGCCGTACGGCTGGGTGTATGTCAATGAACTGGATATCGTGGTTGATCCGAAGCCCCTCGATCAGGTGGTGGTGCTCAGGACGCCGTTTGCCGTGACGGCAGGGACCGTGATCGGTTATCTCGGCCAGTATCAGGACTACACCGATTCAAGTTCCCTGCCGCCGGGACGCACGCATCCGATGCTGCATCTGGAGACGTTTGCCGGACCAGACCTGCAGGATTTCGTCAGCAGGAGCAGAGACCGGGTCAAACAGATACCGGCGTCTAACGCGTTTCTTGAAGTTTCGCCGGGTGCGTTGCTGGTGACGGATATTCCCGAACCCGACCAGACGCTGACCCAGACCGGTCTCCATCTGGTGCCGCTTGGTGATGCGCAAGGATCACACTGGGTAAAGGTGCAACCGAAGAGTGCTCCACCAGCGGCACCGGCTGCATCAACTCAGGCTGGTCATCATGGCAGCCACCACGGACACCATGCTGCACAGCCGCTCCAGAATGTCGGACCGGCGCTATGGGTCGATGCCAGTCTCGCGAACCAGACGACGACAGCGGTGGTCAAGGGCTGGACAGACTTCCCCCTGAAAGTCGCGAACGCGAAGGGACCGGGCGCGGATTTCCGCGACGTGTTCCGCCGCGTCGATCTCGACAAGCTTGGTGCACAGAACGTTGCGAAGGATGACAAAGGCCAGCACTGGTGGAACATCACGATCGGCACGAAGGACGGCGCAACCCGTCAGGGCTGGGTGTGCGAAAAGGACCATCCGCTTACGCGCATGTGTGGCCCGTGGGACTGGCCTGGCTTTGAACTGATCGACCATAGCAGTATCAAACCCATCGACATGCTGATGCGTTACCTGTATGTCACGCAGCAATTGGTCCATGGGGAGGACGAATCGGAGTTCAAACCAAGCGCATCACTGGTGAACGGTGGCGAACTTATTACGAAACTGGAAAAGGCCATTGACACGAGCCATGATGGCAAGATAACTGCGCAGGAATTGAGGGATGCGCAGCAGACGCCGTGGCTGGCTGAAGCCATTTCGCATCTGGTGGTGCGTTGCGAGAGCGAATGGGGCGGCGGCCCCGGCAAGTGGGATGCCCTGTCGCCGCTGATGAAGGAACTGCTGTGGCTCTGGAAAAGCGAGCTTGAGCGGATCAACAAGCTGCAGTGGTGGGAACAGGTGACGGGTGTTGAGGGCTTCCCGAAGGAGCCAACGCCGTGGCACTTTCATCCGATTGGGCTGATTGGGAATTTCAATCATGCGACAGGCGGCTTGGATGAACTCATTAAGAAAATAGGCGACGCCATTTCCGGCGGCGAGGGTGGTTACGAATCGTATAATACGGGAACCAAGGATGTTCCGGGGGGAGGGGTTGGTCATTCATATATGCATCCTCCGGCAGGAACGGTTACTTCAAAAACAATCGATGAAATCTTGGCAACAGACCCACTCTCTGGTACTGATTCAAATCGAATGTTTGCGACAGGGAAATATCAGACAACGTTATACACACTTAGGTCTGGTAAGGCGGCTTTGGGATTGACGGGAAATGAAAAATACGATGCAGATATGCAGGAGCGTTTTTTCAGAGACTATCTCTTCAACAAGGCCGGGGGTGGTGCATTGGCCGCTTTTGTTAAAAGCGGAAAGGGAACTATAGACGACGCCCAGTATGCTGCGGCGCAGGAGTGGGCTTCTATCTCAGCTCCGCAGGGTCGCCCGATTCAAGACGGTAGAATATCGAACGGTCACATGTCGTACTATCAAGGCGCGGCCAACACGAATAATGACAGTTCCACTGGGAAATTGGTGGATGTTCTCAATCAAATTGAAGGGACGAGGTGATAAACGTGAGGCTAAAATTGTCTTTGAAATATCATTTTTGCGCATTGCTACTTGTTTTTTCCGGTGCTGTGCTTGCTGAGTCAAGCGTTAGTGCACTCAATGTTCCTGCCATAAAAGCCGAGACACCCTACGGTAAGGTTCGTGAAATCATGTTGGAGCATGGATGGAGTCCATATCACGGTGCCAATGCCTTACCGTGTGCTTCTGAAGACGAAAGGTGCAAAGGACGTCCCGAAATGCAAGTGTGCTCAGACGTTGGGCTTGGCCAATGTTCTTGGTTATGGAAAAAGGGCGGGAAGATCGTTCTTATAAAAACACAAGATGACGACTTGTTTTATGGCGTTACTCGGTACTATGGGCATTGAAATGAGGTTTAATACTGAGATCGTTGATTGATCGTAATGATCCGGTTAGTCTGATATAGATTCCTCATAGCCAATGCTGTCTTAATACATCACATCATGATGAACCTCATTCGTGTTGGCGACGATACCGACCACGATGGTAAGGTTGAAACGGGCTCTACAACAATGCGCTTCGACGGTCGTTTCGTCGCCCGCAAGGGTGATCGTGTCTCGTGCCCTCGCCACCCCGACGTGTCGCCCAATGTGATTGAGGAAGGCGACACATCGATGACCGATGGTGGTATCCCGATTGCCCGACACGGGCACCGGGCTACCTGCGGGTGTCACCTGATTTCGAGCCTGGTCTGACCGGTTATAGGGGCTTTATACAATTCGAAGCGGCAGCCATCCAGCCTGCAACGCCGAACACATCCTACCTTCACGTGTACCAACTTTCGTGAAATCCCGACCGGCAAAAAAGAAAACATCACGAGGCAGCCCACGTGCCGCATTGACGAAAGAAAAACTGCTCCCGCCGACGGCCGGATCAGCGCGCGAGGTTTCCCTGCGCAATCACCTTGCGCTTGCTGCTTGCCGCAGCGGTGCCGGAAGCACGGCGCTTCTCGGCGAGATGTTCATCGTGGCCAGCCTGAGCTGGTTTCTGCGAGAAGCAGGTTTCGGCGATGAACCCGATTCCTTCTATCACGATGTACAGGGGGCACTCGAACGTTGCGTTGCGCTCACATTTAGCAGCGAAGCCTGGAGCATTGAATCTGCCGACGAGGTTATTCTTGCGGGGCTGCTGTGTTTCTACGACCAGCAGTTCGCGGCCGCACCAGTTTATGTGATGGATGGTGCGCGAAAGCGGATATTGCGTCTGGCGCAGGCTAAGTGGATGCTCCCGTGGCCCGGCAGGGAGTAGCGCATTGCCTCGCTCCACGCTGGCAGTCATCGGAAGTCCGGGAGCACATCGGGTTGCTGTGAGCGAGGGTTCAAGGTCCACGGCGTAGAAGCGGCAGGAACTGTCCGGCAACAAGTCCATTCGCGTAGTCGGACATGTGATCGCCATAGCTATAAAGATATTTCCCGTTCATCGTCATCGGGCAGACATTCCGCTGCGAGTCACACAGCACAGACGTAGGGTCGTAGACGGTCAGATCAGGATGGCGTGCCTTTATCTGGTCAACGATGCTGCGGTAGGCGGATGTGCGGTCGAGATAACTGCGATAGCTGATTGCACAACGCTGGGCAGCATTGAGGTCCGACACGCCGAGCACGCGATGCACAAACGGCCATGCGAGCGGCCGTCGGTCCATGCACTGCCGGGGATCGCGCAGTTCGGGATTGTCCAGCATGAGCGCGACGCGTTTGCCTGCGTGCAGCAGAACGGCGATTGCATTATCCAGCCCGTCGCCCGCGGCGGACATCGTCGCCTTTGACGAACCGTCATATGCGAACTGCGGACCGACAATATCCCGGCTGGCTGCAACCAGTACGACGGTCGTCAACTCTGGATTGCCGAGCAGCATGCGCAACGCGGCGTTATTCGCCTCGCGACACTCGTCCGCGTCACCCACCGCATTCGATGCGATTTCATGCACGCCAGCCATCGGCGGACAGCTTGCGCGCGCAACCAGCGTCCAGCTCATGCCTGGCATTGACTTACGCACCAGCCCCCAGTACAGCGCGTCGGCCTTGCTGTCGCCCCACACCGCGAAATGGGAGGGTGCCCGTTTGTCCGTCGCGCAGAACTGGAAGAGGTGCCGGTCGGCAGATGACACGCCGCACGTGAGATTGACGAATTCGTGACCCGCGCCCAGCGTTGCCGTGGTGACATCCGCATCCGGGCTGTACCCCTTCCTGAACCCGAACCCTCCGCGAACATACGTCATGCCGCCAAGATACGCCGCGCCGAGCATCAGCACGCACGGCGCAACCAGTTTCCACCGGACCTGCGGCCCGAAGCGAACCGGCCGTTCAACGAGCACGGTTGTCAGCCACGCCAGCGCGATGCTCACGGCGACAATGCCGATCCGCACGCCCACTGGCGGTTCACCGTCCGCGACAATGAAACACAGCGACAGCAGCGGCCAGTGCCACAGGTCCAGCGCGTAGCTGATTTTGCCGAACCACACCGCGACCGGATTACCGAGCAGCAGCCGGTTCGCCACCCCTTTCGGACCCGCTGCAATCAACGCTGCCGCGCCTAGCACCGGTGGCACCGCAAACCATCCCGGAAAGGGCAACCGGGAATTCAGCACGATAAACGAGACCACGCACAGCAACAGACCGATCGATGACGCGCTATGGGCGTGGTCGTTTCGCTTCACGCATCTGCCGGAAGCCGCGATTGCGAGCCCGGCGCCTGCGGCCAGCTCCCACATGCGGCTTGTCGGCCAGTAAAACGCGGCGGTCGGGTGATACCGGACCAGCCAGATGGCTGACACGAACGACAGTAATCCGGTCACTGCGCAGACCAGCGCGACCCGACGCAGCCGAACGGCGACGTACATCAGGACAGGCCACACGATGTAGAACTGCTCCTCGACGCCGAGCGACCAGAGATGAAGCAGGGGCTTGGCGGAAGCGGTCTGGTCAAAATATCCGGCTTCCATCCAGAACGCCCAGTTCGAGACGAATCCCGCGCCCGCGAGCACGTGTTTTCCAAGCTCGCGGTACTCGTCGCCGGTCAGGCAGAACCAGCCCATCGCCCACGTCGCGAGTAGCACGGTCACGAGTGCGGGAAATATGCGCCGGATACGCCGCGCATAGAACTGTGCCAGCGAATACTGTCCTGCCTGCATGTCGGCGAGCAGGATGCCGGTAATCAGGTAGCCGGAAATGACAAAGAAGATATCGACGCCGACGAAGCCTCCCGGCAGCACCGCTGGAAACGCGTGAAAGATAACGACCGCGAGCACGGCAATCGCGCGCAGGCCATCAATGTCGGGACGATAGGTGTGTGATCTTGCGGTCGCTACGGCGACAACGGGGAGTGTTCTGGTCATGGTTGTGCGGGTGCGCGAGGCGGGCGGACGGCAAGAAGCCCCCGGATGCGTTCGTGCGCCAGTTCCGGTTTGTAGTGTTTACTCGACAAACAAAGGCGTAACAAACCCCTGCGTCCTGATAGACACAGTCAGCAAGGGAGAGCGATATGGATCAGCGGAAATCGGATTGTAGAGTAAACACGACGTATAATGTCGTGTTTACAGCGTCGTTAATCAGTCTACAGATGGGCATCCTGCCCACCATGACCGTCAAACGATTCGCCTCTGTGCCCACCAAACCCGCCCCGATCTCCATTGCGCTGGGCGGCCGTATCAAGCAGCGTCGGCACGAAGTGGAGAAATCGCAGGAAACGCTGGCGTTCGAGGCGCACGTGGATCGCACCTACATTTCGGCGATCGAGCGAGGCGTCGCCAATCCGTCCATCGAGACGCTGGCGAACATCTGCTATGCGCTGAACGTAACGCTGGCTGAACTGTTCGAGCCGCTGGGTGGCGTTTCACTTGCGCCGACCGGCGAGCGCCGCGCAAATGCTGCGACGCCGCCCGACATCAAACGCTCCCGGTTCCGCTGATCCGTTTTCCGGCTATCTGCTGGCGGGTCATCGCACGACCGTCAACCGGCGTGAAGCATGCGGTTGACGGCGTGCAAATCTGGATGAATCAGGCGACCCAGCCCATCAGGATGCTGCAGCCGACCACTGTGCCGATCAGCAGTCCGACTATCTGCGGCCCGACGCTCCAGAAAATCTTTGCCCCGAGCATTCCCTGCAAACCGCCGCTGGTGATGATGATGTCCGGTTTCGCTGCGCGGCGAAGTGCATTGCCGATCCGCACGCCGACGACGCCCAGTAGTGCGCCCGCAATCCAGACGAAGACGAACTTGAGCGCCAGATGCTGGGTGTGCGGTGGCATATCGGCTCCCGTCGCCATGAATGAGATCAGGAGGGCGATGATCGCCCAGAGCACCGCGCCGAGGCGGCTTTTTCTGGCGGGGGTCTTAACTTGGTTGTTGCTGGTTTCCATGTTTATTCCTTGTTGATAGATAGTGAAGTTCAGATGTAAATGCACGTCGGACGAACGTCATTGCGCCGGAAGAGTGAACCGGAGACGTTTGAGGTAACTACGGCGGCTTATCGGAGCGTTTCTCACGGATCGACACCGCGCCGTCGAGCACCGCGGAAAACGTTTCTCGCGCCGTGATGTAGGTTCCATACCGGGCGCGTTTGCCGGAATCGGGGTTCGCGTAATCCAGGCGTGCGTTGCACGTCGCCATGGGAGCATCGCGCTCCGCCGGATCGAGGATCAGCAGCGCATGGGGCTGGAATCTGCAACCCTGCGTGCGGCCCTCGCTGCCCACGACCAGCACGGCATGCGAAAGGGACTGCCCGATCGGCCGCCAGCTCGCAATCACCAGATGTCCGCGCGACAGTTCCTGTTCGCAGAAGTCGAGCACTTTGCGGTGAGCACCTTCGAGAACGGCGGGTTGCAGGCTCCAGTCGCACTCCCGTATGACCCCCGCCACTTCCGTGAGCGTTGCACCCGTGAAGTACAGCGGCGCTGCACGGTTCCAGAGATCGGCTTCCGGTCCCCGGCGTCGCCACGACACGGCGGTCGGATCGGCGATGCGCCCGAGTATCGCGAGAGCACTTGCCGTAGCGTAAAGCGAGCATGCCGAGTCCCAGTCGCCCTGAAGGGCGTGAATTGCGAATTTCGATCCCGCCCGTAACGTCTGTCCGGGCGTGAGACGGGGATGAAGTCGTTGCACGATGAACTCCCGCATCAGTATTCGCCCGGCAGGAGCACGGTGCTTACGCTTCTGTCGCGCTCGGTGATGATCCAGACGCGCTCCCGCGAGGCGCCAATCTCGTAGCAGGACAGGATGCGTAAGCCGACAACGATTGCTTCGAGATTGAGTCGCACATCCGCTGCACAGAGACTTCCGAAATCGCCGTTCTGATGACGCCATAGCAAGGTCGTAGCATTGGTGCCGGTCCGATCCAGTACATCGATCGCGCCGGGTGTGGCCACGACCTGCCCGAGCGGAAATAGCGGTTGCAACTGGTGATCTGGTGATGTATTCGGTTTCATGATGAGGTTTAGGTATCCGAAATATTTGAGGCGTGAGTCATCTCCGGATGACGATCCGGTCACAGGCTCTGGAGTGGGAAAACTGGAAACGCGAGGCTGCTGCGGGTGCGTTTCAGGAAAACAGGGTGCTACAAGGGAGGTCGACGGTGCAACTCAAGGCACAGACCGGATGAGAACAAAGATTCGCGCAGGTAAAGACAAGGTTGAGGCGATAAAAACGTATTTTTGCCAGAAAATCAACATAAACGGCCATCGAACCGGCATTCGTCGGTGAAAATTTAACACAAATCGCGCTAAATTGATAAAAGAGTCAGATCACCCGATCAAAAATCGGAAAACTTTGCCAATCTTACGGGGTTGCCGCATTTCCGACGCTGCCGGGATGCCAGAAATCGTCTTCCGGCCCGTTTTCCGGGCCGCCAGCGGCTTCCAATTCCCCGGCCAAGGGTTTGCGCGGGGTAAGAGGATGCGGGGCGCTATGGCTCGGATTCCCTTGCTGAAAGAATCGTAATAGTTGACGCGGCGCAGCAATTGCCGGTTCGACCCCGCTCCGGTGCCGAAAATCGGGTCATCCCGCCCATTTTTTAAGCATGATCTGTGGTTTCAGGCGCTTTCAGGTGATTGGCAGTCCAAAGCCTGGTTTAGGAGCTTGTCTTGACCGTCGCCGGTCCGACAAGGCCAGGGATATTGAAGATTCAGTGTCGCTGCGTTCGCGAACGCGAGGTGCAATCACTGTAGTAGATAGCCGAACTGGGTAGCCAATCAGATTCCCGGTGCAAAGATTCCTTGTGGTGTCATACCCGTCGCGCGACGGGTCACACATACGTTGCATGGTGAACCGGCGGTCGATGATGGTGCGGTAGCAGCATGTGCCGACAGCGGCGAACCAGATGTCCGCGATACCTGACGCGTTTGCACACGACACGCGGATGCGCTTCGGCCGCACTTGGGGCAAAAGACGCAACTGCAACCAATGCGCTCAACAAAACCAACGTCATGAATTTCTGCACGATAACTCCTCCATTCACGGAGGTGCGATTCTACCCGGCGGTATGAATGTGTTATCAGGCGCGCATGGGTCGGATGCGATAATGGCCGGTGGGCTGGGACGCCATTGTCCCAAAGACCGATAGCAGCGAAGACCATATACGAGGCATCCGTGGAATACCGCGTTTCCTATGAACACAGCCTTGCAAGCGAGCCAGCCAATTTCATTGCGCAGGTACCGTCGCAGTTAGTCACGGACGTTCCCGCGACGATACCGCGCGCGCTGTTGCCTGAGTTCATCGCTGATCTCATCCGGCAGCGGTCGCCACAGATTGGGCGAATCCGAAACTTGCGCATCCTTTAGGCCACGAATCGGGCGACGTCTAAGTGAAATCAGATGATCCAGCGAGCCGGACGGATCGCCGCCGACATCGAGCGGGTTTCACCCAGAATTGGCCATAGTGTTTCCTGCCCTTGAGGCTAGGGTAAGAAGTCAAGCATTGCCGTGGGCTCGTCGAAGCGCCGCGCTGAGGACTCGATATGACCCTGCTGAAAAGCCGCCTCGCGGCGACAGATTCAAAGCTCAAGGAAATCAAAGGCGCCAAACGGGCATCAGATAAAGTACGTCGTCAGCAGTACAAGCAGACAAAAGCGGATCGTGAACGGAAGGTGATCTTTGTCGGCGAAGCCGTCATGCGTCGTCTCGATCGTGGTGAATGGAACGAAGCCGACTTCCGGCAGATGATGGATGAGGCGCTATCTCGGCCCGCTGATCGTGCTCTCTTCGATCTCGACTGATTTTTCTTTGTCCAACCGGCAACGCAGCGACATTCCGAGGTGTTCCTCGAAGAGCTAATCGATATCCGAGCGCGCTATGTTCTACCTGCACTGTACGACGAAGCTTCTTGACCGTCTGAAATCCGAAGTGGTCACCAGCGGCACCAGCACCACTTGCCTTGGAAGCTGGTACGCCACGGCTTTGCTATGGAAACCGCAGCTTGCGCTCTTCGTCAACGAACGAACGCTTCTCCCGGTCCTGATGCCTTTAGCTCCGGCGTCCAGCACGGCAGCCAGATTCCCCCGCTTCCTAGCCCATGTCCTTGCCGCCCACGGTGTTCAGCCGCCGTTCATTGAGCGAGAGCTACCGTAACTGCAGGAAGTCCGACGCGCCACGACGACAAATCCTCGTGGCGTCTGCATCATGACCCAGTTTTCCCATTTCGTAGAAGCCTATCATTGTAACGACGAAATGAATGACCTTGTAGCGTTGTCGATTAGGCTGGCGCGTATGCCTTGCAGTCCGCTGTACAAGGGGGCCGTGTTCCCGGACAAGGCGCTGCGCGAACTGGTCGGAGCTGGATCACTGCAATAGCGGCCTCGATATCTTTGTCCCCCGGCTTCTTCTTCCGAGGTCTCCGTCAGTTCGTATCGGTAGCGGCGAACCGCGTGCTTGCGATACCGAACGCAGTTGCTACCGGTTCCCATCAACCAGCGACCCCATCACCTGCTTCGTCAGAAATCTGGACGGCTAAACAAATCTCCCCCAGTCAGCGCGCGGTACCATCGCGCGTGGAACAGGTACACACGCTTACGGGCGCGCATCGCCCCCACGTAGAACAGCCGCCGCTCTTCTTCGACAGTTCCCGTGCGGAATGCACGGTGTAGCGGCAATCGCTACGGCGTTCCTCGGTATGAGCCATCAGAAGATCGGCATTGTTTGACGTACCGCGACGCAGATCGCGGCTGGGCCGTCGATCTGTTCCGGTCAAGAGCTTCAAGGTCTCCGCCGTCACGGCCACCAGCAAGCAGGCGAAGAACTTCGACTGACGCTCGAATTGCCCCGACCGTGGAAGGGTGGGGCAATGTGCATAGGCCGAAGCGGTAGTCGGGTACGCGTCTGACCGCGTGTTAGTCTGTTGTGCGGTGACAACCAAAACGGAAAGGGGCCATGTACAGGATGTTCAATCCCATGAATGCTGGCGACGATGTAGGCGTTGACTTTGATCTTGAGGTCAACGGCGTCGTGCAGAAGTTCTGCGTCAGCAGTGAAGCCATCGAAGACCTGAGCAAAAGCGAAAAGCTGCACGGGAGGGAAATGATCGACGCATTCCAAGAATACGCCGACCGGATTTGCGAGGTCGCGCAGCGCAAACACGGTTCACCCAGTAACGGGCGAATCCTCCTGAAGACCTCGGACTTCTGATCTGGTGCCCCGTTCGGTGACGCGATAGGGCTTTGTACCGGCGCTAAAGGTTTGCCCGTGTTGGCGAAGCGTGATACTGGGAGCGGGCGCGTAGTTACGAGTGTGCCCTCGCCATGCACGAGAATGCGCTTGCGTGTGCGCGGAACGTGATTTTCGAAATCGGTGCGGGGCGCACGGTACCGACGGCGTGGCATTTTGGTGAACGCAAGAGCGGTAAGCTGATCCGGATCAATCCGACTGGCTGGCACGTATTGGGTCATGATGCGATCGGCTTACAGGGCCGCTGCGCTGGACGTTCTCCAACGCATGGATGCTGTCCTGCAAATTGGATGACGGGCGAACGGTCGGTTTTTTCTTTCTTCCACACGATGCGGCTACATTCAGTCGTGCGGCGCAATGCAGCCGAGTGTGGACAGGACGCGTTCGCTCATGGGGCATACTCCTCAAGCACGCGATCCTGCAATGACACAAACTGGACGTGGTTTCGCTCCTCGAGCGCGACGTAGCCAGGTGATGAGGCAACAATAAACCCACGTGCGATGAGCTGCTGCTTTGCATCGCGCACTTCCATGCAAACATGCTCAGCGTCGGATTTGAATTTTGCGCAAACGCCAGCAAAATGTTTCTGCTCATCATTGAACTGAAGTTGCACGGCGGAACGCGCTATCAGTGCTGGTATCGACGCATAGATGACGACGGCAAGGCAAACGGTGAGAAAGAACGCAAACGCGCCGAGAGTGCTCATACTCGCCAGTGCTATTGCCTTTGTCTGCCGATGATCCCGAAGCAGCCTGACTGACTTGCGGGGTCGAGTGACAACCGTCCAACGCTGGGACACTGCCCGGATTCCCCTTTCAAGTAATCCGAAAATAAAAAACAGCACAAAGACATACACAGCCATCCCGACTGCTAACGCGACTGCCGCACCGAACAATGACGGCACGTTTGAGTGCGTGTCGTTTCCTAACACCCGGGCAACGACGCTGAAGAGAGCATCGCCCCCGTATACGAAGTAGTCCGTCGTCGACTTCGGAAATAGACCTGCGTCCAGATGGTGATGCCCGTAGTAAAGCTCGAGATACACGAACCCGCACTGGAAAACAGCGCACACGAAGAGAAACCCCGTAAGGTTGAGCGCAAATATGCGAGCCGTCGTAAGCTTAAAGCCAGTGGTCTTGCCAGTTTCATCTGCAACGTCGGGTGTCGACATGTCCATGTTTCTTCCTTGCAATGCCAGTTGATTTCGATCTGCATCACCGTAGCGGCCGGAAGTTTGGCAGTTGGAGCCGATTGCTGCAAGCCGTTGAAAGGAGCCGTTGTTGCCTGAACAACGATTGCTTTAGCGAACTCAGACTGGCAGTTTCAATTCGACAACGACATCTGGTTGGCCTGCCGGTTCAATGCCTGCGATCACGGACACGGCATGGCACTGATACCCGAAGAGCACGAGCGGGAAATCCCGCTCGTGCTCCGCATTGATCACTGCTGGGTGTCGAGCCCGAACGCGCACGCCGGATACCGATGCGCCCATTTCGGAAACTCGGGGCGGAGATTTTCACGAGACAGGATGCTGGCAACAGGTAACGCAGTCTCCATTGGCACATCGTCCACGATGTCAATCCCCGTCATTGTCCGTATCCTCGATCGAAGGCGAGCCAAGGACGACGCCGGATAGATTGTGCGGAGTTCACGACCACTGGCCCATAGTTCGAGCGCGTGCCGTAGAGGCCGATCGAGGACCCGGTTGATGACCGGCCGTAACGTATTTAGCGGCACGTGAGAATCGAACCGAAGCTTTTCTATCTCTTGCCAGTAAACGTCGTCGACTATTTCCCGCATCCATGCCGAACCACGCGTGAGGCCGTTGCGCGTCAAATATTCCTTCGGCACCTTCAGCTCTGCACGGATGCTTTTTCTGGCGACCGTTGTCAGCCCCACCCACACTTTAGCGGCATCAGCTTCGCCGACAACTGCTTGCAGATGGCGAAAAGCGTGCGTACGGCGATCAGTCAATTCCTGCGCCTTGTCGTACATCACCAGTACAGGCCCGTTCTGATGTTTGCCCAGACGTATGCCGGTTCCCTCATTCAGGCAACCAGGCCGAAACTCCCACGACGTGTTGCGCAATATGTGCCGATAAAACTGCTTCTGCTCCATACCATCCGGTAAGCCAAAACGCTGAGTGATGTGAATTTCAGAAAGATCGAACTCACCGCCAAACCACGCTGCGCGCTGCTCGTCGGTGTATGTGATCTTGAGTACGTCCAGCACAGCGCAGATCAGCGTGCCGCCCAGCAGGCAGACATCGTTCGATCCGAACGAATTGTGCCCCTGCAACGGTTTGAGGGGGCAACCGCGAATTTGAATCGCTGTACCGGCGTGCAGGGACATTACGTCGATAAACGCACCACGAGGCTGCAGCATGACTTTTTTGCTGAAACGGGAGAAGACGGGGGCGGCATCTGAATTCTCATACCGCTTGCCCCGTTCGTTGCCGAACTGTTCGTGCGGGTGAATAATAGTTACATCCAATAGATCAATCATTCGTTTACCTAATCAATATTTATAGATTCGTTTCTGCTGTAGACATCACTATTTACAGGATTGGGAATCTCAATATGAGAGGGAGTAGATTAGTATCCCCAGCTGGTAAGCAACAGTCGCCAGACAATGCGTTTCTTTGCGCCAGTTGGAACGCCCGGATAAATGAAGATAGTGGTACACATGCTCGGCTTTCGTATTAGGTCATGCATGCGCATGCGCTGCAGGTATGCAACAGATCGGCGTCAGGCTGCAACAGTTCGATCTTTGTCTGCCAGACCGGGCCGTACTGCATTGAGCGTGGCGTGATCAGGAAACGCTCATCTTCTCGAAGTGCTGACGGGATTGATGGGAGCGGATCGTCGATCCAATAGCGCAACCGGTCGCAGGTGAGGATCACACCGTCAACGAGGTTCAGCGCGTCCCGGATTTTCCGGGGGAGGCGGGATGGGGGTGACATGGTTAGTTTCCAGTGCTCCCTACTGCGCCGGGTGGTGTCGGGGCGGGAGCGTTCGGTTTGTCGTGGAAGGGATTGCTGAAGCGCGGCTGTCTGGTCAGACAGCCGCACTGCGCACCAGGCTTTACAACATTTTTCGGCGGGCGCTCATTGCGGTTGTTGCGCGATCCTGCGGCCTACGGCGGGGGCCGCAATGGGTGCCACTAAGCAACGCGATTGCGCCGCTCGTTCGGAGGAAGCCGAGCGTCCAGCGAGTCTGCGTTCGCGCCAGCCGACTTGGCGGGTTGCTGGCAGTGCTGGCCTGCGGTCATTGCGCTTTTGGGCATGTCGTGGCCAGAAAGCGCAATGGACGCATTTGCTTCCGACGGCTTGCGCGGCGGCGCAGACTGACCGCCGTCAGATGTTGCAGCTTCCTCCACGACGTGCCCCAAGTCCTGAGGCATGGAAGGGGCCAAGTCCTGCGTCTTGTCGGTGCTGCCAACGACTACATCCTTGCCCCCGGACTTACGCGTCCACAGGATGTCGAGGTTGTAATCGGTCGCCCAGCGGTCATGCCAGCCCGTAGGCGGAGAAACGCCCACTGCATTCTTCGGCGAAATCATCGGGGGGGCAACGCCGCGCGAGATGTTCGACGGGGAGATGTCGATGACCTGCCCGATCTTTGCGAGCGACACTTTCTCTTTGTGCAGGTGGGCGTGGCGCAACACATACCACGCCAGCCGGATGATCGCGCGCTCCGCGATGAACGGCTCCGGGCGGTAGGTGTAAGCGCCGTCCGGGTCGAGGAACCCTTCGACCATCACGCGACCGATACCTTGCGGATGCCAGTTCGCCAAGGTCACATTGGTCAGCACGAGTGCGATCTGCGCACGCGGCCCCGGCTCACATTTGCCAGCCTCCACGAAGACCTGGCAATGCTCGCGAAGCCAGGTCACATCTTGCTTCCTCGTGTGAAGAATGAAGATGACAATCAGCGCACCGAGCTTATGCGCCTCCGCGTTGAGCTGGGCCAGTGCCGCGATCACGTCGTCACGCGTCAAGTCCTTGTATTCGACCTGAGCGAAAATGCATGCGCCCGGTTTCAGGCGGCCTATCGCAATGTGGGCACCCTCTGGCGCGAGAATATGGAAGCGGGTGCAGCGGTCGATCTGCTCTATCAGCAGCTTCTTCGCCCGAATGGCCTTGGCCGCGTATGCCATCACCGGTTTCGCCTTGTTCGAGCCGGACGCGTACAGAAAGGTAATGGTGGAGACAGGGTTGACCGGCTGGTCGGCGATAACCTGATTTTCGAGGATGCCGCTCGCGACGGCGGCCTCGGTAGCCGCGAAGTTCGTCGGATCACTGCACGTCACGATCGCGACGCCTGTCCGCGGCTCTACGGCGGTGAGGAATGCCTTCTTTATCGCTTGCGCGATTTCGGGCGCCTCGAGCACGGGGCCGTCGTCGGCCGCGGTCAATCCGGGACCAGTTGCCGCCGACACATGATCGGCGGGCGCGGTTGTCGAGGGCGTATTGTTGCCGGGCGCCTCATCGGCCGACGGCGGCAACGGCTTTTGCGGCTGCTCCATTATTTAGCCTCCTTCGATGCGAGGAAAGCCGCAATGGTCGACTCGGGCCAGATGCGGATGCGCGCGGTAATGCGCAACGGCACGAGTTCGCCCGATTTTACGAGTTTGTACAGGGTCGTCCTGCCGATGTTGAGCATCTGGCAGACTTCATCCGCGAGATAATTGCGCTGGACAGCGGGCGCGGTTGCGTTACGCGTGTTGGAGTGGATGTGCGCCGCGACCGGCGTGTCGGATTCGACGTGCTGGCAAGCCGCTGCCTGCGAGCGCGGCGGCGAAACAGCAATGGCCGCAGAGCTTCCCGAGAGGGCCGCGCTCACTGGCGATGGGATGGGGTTCTTATGACGTGAGTTCATTTGTGCGCTGGCATTGGGTTGGCATGAATTTATGCGCAACGTCCAGACGCAGAAGGGCTTACCCTATCTGTTTCACACGCTTGTGCAGATTTGCAAAGCGTGTGGCGCTGGACGCGCAAACATAAACAGATACAGGCAAACCCCACTCACCATGTGTGGCGGGCGTTCAACTGTCGGCCCCTCGGCGGAAGACGACTCCGATTCGGTTGATTGGCCTATTCGCAGATTATCGGTGGTCGATTTCCCGGCTCCAGGCGGCTTACGGCTCCGATCCCAGAACACTTTGGTAGTCGACCTGCCGGTCCACGAGTTGCTACTTTAGCAGACATATTGTTCTCGTGAGTCTTCGTAGCTTTTTAGATTCACCTAAATTCCCTTGAACTCCCGCGACGCACTCAAGCGCAGAAATTTGCCCAATCTTGCATCAATGCCGCCCGCTTTACGAACAGGTCGCCACGGGCATACGCCGCTTCGGCTTTGTCCTTGATGCCGTGCGCCAAAGCAGCCTCACAGACTTCGCGCGGATAGTGGGTCGTTTCGCCCGCCCAGTCGCGGAACGTCGAGCGGAAACCGTGGACCGTGATGTCCTCGCGCTTCATGCGTTCCAGCAGTTGCAGCATTGCCATGTTGGACAGCGGGCTTTTATCACGCCTACCCGGGAAGATGTAATCACCCCGCTTCACTTCCTGCTGCGCCTTGACGAGAGCGATTGCTCGGGCGGGCAGCGGAACGCGATGCTCCTTTCTCATCTTCATGCGCTCGGCAGGGATGGTCCACACGCCCTCGTCCAGATCGAACTCGGACCATGTGGCACCAATCACTTCATTCGTTCGGGTCGCAGTCAGAATAAGAACCTCAAGGGCGCGTGCGGCGGTACCTTCCTGCGCGCGCAGCTTTATCATGAACGCGGACAGGTCGGCATACGGCAGGGCCGGATGATGCGTCACTTTCTGGACGCGGGAACGTTTCGGTAACAACGTGTCCAGGTGGCCCTTCAGGCGTGCCGGATTCTCCCCGGAGCGGTAACCGCGAACAGTCGCCCAGTCGAGTACCGACTCGATCCGGCCGCGAAGGCGCGAGGCTGTTTCCGTTTTTGTCGTCCAGATCGGTTCCAACACCTTCATGACGAGCGTGGTGTCGATGGCGGCGACGGAGCGCGAATCGAAGACCGGGTAAGCATAGGTGGTCAGCGTATTGGTCCACTGCTCGGCGTGCTTGATGTTTTTCCACCCGGTCCGGTGCGCGTCGATATACTTCTCGGCACAGTGCTGGAAGCTTATCTCGTCGGCTGCGGCGGTTGTATCTGCCTTACGCTTGGCTTCGCGGGAGTCAATAGGGTCGATTCCGTCGAGCAGAAGACGGCGGCAGTCAAGGGCACGTGTTCGGGCTTCTGCCAAACCGATAGTGTGAACGGGACCAAGTCCCATGCCTCGCGGTTTACCCTTGAGCATGTAACGGAAGAGCCACGACTTGGCACCGGCGGACGTGATCTGGAGATAAAGGTTGCCGCCGTCGGCATACAGCCCCGGTTTGGTTGTCTTGGCGACCGCTAGTTGGCTAAGTTTGTTTATGGCTCTTGGCATTTTGACTACAAAATGACTATCAAATTAAAGTCTGATTGTACCCAAGTTCATCCGAGTTCAAGTGACGGCAAACACCGGGATATCGGTCGGCAAGCCAATGCTGGCAAGGGATGTCGCGAATTCTAGTGATCACCGATGAACATCGATGCATTCAATCTTGACGGACACCCTTTCCGCCAGAATTTTTAAAAACCCCGCATAGCCAAAATGGCCTGCGGGGTTTTCGCTTTTTGTCCGTCGGGACCATTCAGTTCAGACCAGCCGGATTAGAGATCCGCAGCCTCCACCCACCGTCGCGGCCCTTTTCCATTACCTGTGTAGCGGTGCCGCGCTCATCGAGTACCTGACCGTCCGGCAGCGTCACGTTCAAGGTCCAGTCGAGCAGGACGAGCGCGATATCGCCACTCACCAGCACACGGCGTACCTCGTTACGCAGGTGCGGGCGCAACGTCAGCAACTGAGCGAGGCTGCTGCGCAATTGAGCCGGGCTTCCTTGCACCACCTCGCCGTTCGTCATCCGCATCGTGGCCTGATTGCCAAACAAGCCGAGCACGGCGTCGAGATCACCGGCGTTCAGCGCTGCATCGAAAGCGACCGGGACCTGTTCCGGCGTGCTGCACACGGCGGAGTTGTTCTCGATCGCGCCGACGAAGCGCGCAATCGTCCGCGCCACATCAGCCGGCGCCTCTAGCGGCGACAGGTGTCCCGTTCCGGGCAAGATATGCATCGCAGCATGCGGGATGCGGGGCAGCAGTTCCGCTTGCAGCGTTGCGACGCGATCCACCTGGTCAAGCTCGCCGGAGATGACGATGGTCGGCACGTCGATGGACGCCACCGCCTCGGTGATGTCTTCGCGCATGGCCACGTTCGGCCAGGCCGCTTTGGCTTGCGGTGCAGCTTTCAGGCTGTCCTCGATGACTTGCTCGCGGCGAGCGGCGTCGAGCGGCTTTGCGGTCAGGACGTGATCGATGACGAATTCGACCGATTCGCGCGATTGATACGCGCCAGCCAATGTCGCGCGTTGCTCGTCGGAGAGGACCATCGGCGACGGCGGTGACGGCGCGACGAGCACAAGGCCTTCAAGCCCGCTCGGCCGACGCGACGCAATAAGTTGCGCAACCTTGCCGCCCATCGAATGGCCGACCAGGACGTAGCGCTGCAGACCCAGCGCCTTGATGACGCCTTCTGCGTCGGCGGCGAGATCGGCGATGCGGTAGCCGTCAGCGGGCGCCTCGGAATCGCCCCAGCCGCGGTGATCGGTGGCAACGATCCGGTACCGCCCGGACAGTTCGCTCGCTACCCCGTCCCATGTGCGCGACGAGCCACCGTAGTAGTGCAGGAACACCAGCGCCAATTCGCCGCTGCCTTGCTGCGTGACATGAATCCGCGTGCCGTTCGATTTGATTTCCATTTCCAGACTCCTTCTCCGTTAGGTCGTGTCGGCATCTTAGATTCAAGCCTTGGGTTTGATAATTGCCGTTTCAGTGGGATCAGTCGATAATCGTGTTATCGAATTGGAGGGCGCATGGACCGATTGACGAGCCTCGGCGTATTTGTCGCCGCTGTCGAGGAAGGCAGCCTTGCCGCGGCGGCGCGGCGCTTCGGGCTGTCGGCGGCGATGGCCGGCAAGCATGTGAGCGCAATCGAGGCCGAACTGAATGCGCGCTTACTCCAGCGCACGACGCGGCGCCTGAGCCTGACCGATATCGGCCACACCTACTACGAGCGCTGCAAGCGGATTCTCGAAGCATTCGATGAGGCGAACCGGGAAGCGAACGATTTGCAGGGCACGGCGCGCGGTGTGCTGCGCGTCGCAGCGCCGGTGACGTTCGGCGCGATGCATCTGGGCGGGGTCGTCGCGCGTTATCTGGAAGACCATCCGCACGTGAATGTGGAAGTGCTGCTCGGGGATCGCTACGTCGATCTCATCGATACCGGTGTCGACGTCGCGATCCGGATCGGACGGCTGCAGGACCCGGGACTTGTGACGCGGCGGCTCGCGCCGTGCCGGATGGCCGTTTGTGCGTCGCCTGCGTACCTCGAGCGCCATGGGACGCCGCGCAAGCCCGACGACTTGCGGCGCGCGCAGCGCCTTGCCTTCAGCGAGGCTGTGTCGGCCGGCGACTGGACCTTGCTCGATGCTAGAAACCGCCCGCACGTCATCGACGGACCTTGCCGCATGGCGGCCAACAATACGCGCATCAGGTTGAGGAAGCTCATCCCGGTACACCGGTATCCCCATTTTCCTGGTACAGCAATTTCAATACAGCCGATGGCAGAATAATTGTATGCATCTTCCTGTTCTACACCAAGTTCAATCAGAGAAGGAATTACGATTTCATCATTGTTGAAGGCAGGCATGCCAAATCCTTTTTCTATCACATTCATGCAGGCTAACATGAAATCTTCACTCATATTCATATGAAAACGGACGGATAAATTTGGCTGGGTAAGCTTCATCTTTCCAACAGAGTCGAGGATAAGGTAGCTTAATTCATTCACTGCATCTTCCCCTGAAGGTTTTTGTCCCCCAATGGTCACATTCTGGTATAA
>SDBV01001116.1_pt1 | contig 39894 bp, 30 predicted proteins | sample 2277081 | NCBI WGS metagenome assembly SDBV01 (sample SAMN10402039, study PRJNA504765) | marine sediment metagenome | isolation source: marine sediment core GS10_PC15, 223 cmbsf | place: Arctic Ocean: Southern Knipovich Ridge | collected 2010
TTTTGTTCTTTCTGATTAGTTCAACCAATATACTGAGATTGTAAACTTAGGATTCACTAAAGCCGACCGTAACGCGTGTCACGCACTGTGCGGAAAAGGCAAAGTCCGTGCCACACTACGGCGGCTTAGTTCCATTGTTCTGCGATCTATAATAAGGGATGTAAATAGTTGAGAGGTACGTTTATTTAGAAGGTATTGGGCATTCCTCACACCGATTTTACTCAGTTATATTCCCAAGTGAATGGTAAAATTGAGCCAATCTGGACAAAATACTGGTCAATTGTATATTTCGTAACAGCTTGATTATGAATACTAATTTCCACCTTTAGTCAAGAGAGGTTTCAAAATAATGTATTAAATTGAGGATACCTTAACAGCTAAAATGATATGAATACGATAAGATTAAAGGACGGCCGCCAATTAGCCTTCGAACAATATGGGGCTGAAAATGGAATTCCTGTAATTCAGCAACATGGTCTTGGCGATTCCAGACTGGCCAGACATCCAGATAATAAGCTTACAATTGAAGCTGGAATAAGGCTAATAACAGTAGACAGGCCTGGATATGGGGAATCATCTCCACATCCAGGAAGAACTTTCCTGAATTGGGTACCTGATATTGAACAACTTGCTAATCAACTTAAAATTGACAAATTTGGTGTAATGTCTCATTCTGGGGGTTCACCTTATGCATTAGCAATCGCCTATAAACTTAAAGACAGAGTTACCAAAGTTGTACTGGTTTCACCACTAGGTCCATTAAATGTCCCTGGTGCTTCGGAAACAATGCATAAAAGCTTTGGGTTTTTAATGAAACTAGGGTGGCTTAAACCCCTGATTAGAATGGCCGGCAAAAGCGAAGCAAAAAGAGCCAATTCAGATATTGTAAAATATGCTGATAACTGGCTTAAAGAATCTCCAGAGCCGGATAAAATATTATTCACCAACCAAGCTTTACGAAAAATGTTTGAAGACGGAATGAAAGAGGCTTTCAAACAAGGAGAAGCAGGTTGGGTGGGTGATGTTTTTGCTGGTAAAAATTGGAGATTCACCCCTGAAGAAATTCAAATCCCTGTTAAAATCTTCCATGGAAGTGCGGATGAACTGCTTTTTGCTGAAATGGGAAGAAGACTGGCACAACGATTGCCACATGCTGATTTCCAATTATATGAAGGGGAGGGGCATTATTGCATTTTTAAGCATTGGTCCGAAATATTGAGAACCTTTTCCCAGGTTCAAGAATAATTTTTTTATAGATTTCCAATATCTGGCCCCGTTTTCAGAATTTTATCAATAGTAAGCAGATATTTTAGTGATTGAGATGGATTAGAATTATAAATCAATGGAATAAAATAAAAAACGCCCTATAACACAGACAATAAAGTAAATAAGTTCGTCACACTTTTTGCGCGACTCTGAGCCATCTACCAGGACAATTGCCTGGGGACAAACATGGACCGCGCCACTGCCCATTTACAAACTTTGTATACCGCGACAACTAACTAATCATCTACCAGCTTTGTACCGCAAAACTCGTAACCCTTGCCACGCTTGTACCATAACAGCAGTAAAGCGCACCGTGGCTTCCTCGCCACCGGGACAACCTCGAATACGCGCGAGAATCCTCACAACAATCTTATCCAGCTTTTATGGCTGAGGATACCGCAAATCCCTTCAACATAAAATCGGTACCGATATAGGACCTTGAAAAGCGCCTATATCTGATTTTATATCAATCAGCGGAGCTGACCAGGAATTGCTTGCATTGTCCTATAATTATTTTTATGTTAAATATATGAGAAATCATATACGGAAGTTTTTATCTGATGTTAGTTTCTGCCAGCAGATTGACCAGTTCTTCCAACTCCAGGTTCACACCGTTCACAGTGTACCTGGCCTGCCGGTAGAATTCTTCACGTATGCCCAGCAGGGTGAAGATGTATTCCAGGAGTTCGGATTCAGATTTTCCCTTAATGAGAGGACGTTCAGTTTTAGAGTTCAGCAGGCGGTCTTTCAGCGCATCGGGTGGTAGTTTAATGTATACTGTGCATCCATGATCATTCATGATCCGGATCATATCGTTATGGCACGGAGCACCACCTCCCGTGGATACCACCACATTTACACGGCTACATAATTCCAGGAGGATATCGTGTTCCCATTTTCTGAAAACCTGCTCTCCGTGTTCTTTGAATATACCGGGGATGGTCATCCCGGCAGTCTCTTCGATCAGCTGGTCCATATCCACATAATCATACCCAATTTTCCTGGCAAGTTTTGATCCGTGGGTTGATTTTCCGGATCCCATAAATCCTATGAGAAATATCCTGGAGTACATATTACCAGTCCAGGGAAAACTGTCCGTTTGGTTCATTTTTGTCGTCCTGATCGTCGCTCTTATTCTCTTCTTTCGGTTTCACGATCTCCAGGGGTACATCGTTCGGATCCTGTTTCGGTTTCACAGGATCCTTTTTCGGTTTCACCGGATCTGTTGATTTTTGACGCTGGCCTTTGGTCTTTGGCTTTTCTTCTTTGGTCTTAGGAATTGTGGCTTCTGGGCTCCTGGTTTTGGCTTTAGGAGTTGTAGTTTTTGAATTCCCAGCATTGGTTTTAGGACTCTCAGCTTTGGCCTTAGGACGTTGTTGTTCGGCTGTCGCCTCAGCTCCTGCGGTTGCGGCTGTCGCCTCAGTTCCTGCGGTTGCGGCTGTTGCCTCAGTTCCTGCGGCAGCAACTTCCTCTGGCGGTGCAAGCTCCTCAATGACTTTCACTTCGTATTTGGAAAGCCTTTTACCCTTTGCCTTCCAGCTTTTTATTCCGATAAACTCGGCCACTTCAATGATTTCCGGATTGCGGTCCTTGTTCTTTCCTCCAAACTTGAGCTCCAGACGCGGATATTCCACTTCGGTGATCCGGATCAACCTGGATTCAGGGTGGTCTCCGATAAACCGGGTGGCTTTTACCCCGGGCTCAATATGAAACCGTTTCAAATAGTAATAATTTTGCTCTGCATCAAAGTATGCGGCCGACCAGATTTTTCCGGGCCGGAATTTTTCAATGATCTGTAAATCATCCTCGAAATGATTGCTCAGATCGAAATTGGTGGTCCTGAAATGCCCCGATTTTGTAACGAACAGAATTTCATCATCTCCGGAATATTCACCCAGGAAGATACCCCTGGCATCCACATTCAGACGCATCACATCCTCATCAAACCAAATTTTTCTCCCTCCCAGGGTGGAAATGCCCTTCTCCTTCATCACAATCTTCTGTACCGAGAATCTGGTGAGGATGTTTCCAAGGATTCCCCTGCCTTTGATGGCAAGTTCTGCAAAATCAAATTCAAAAATAGGATTCTTCAGTCGGGGCCTCGGTCTGAGGTATACTTTAATGATCTCAGCTTCGCCGTTGAGATTGGCGCTGAAATAGAGGATCCGGGTGTGTTTATGTTCCTTGCCTATGTTGTATTGTTTGTCTCGGGTAATTCCGGTAACCGGGGCTCGTTTCATCATTACTTTCCCCGAGTTACCATCAAAATAGACCACATTGTAGATGGTGCGGTTGTCGTTTTTCTTGAAAACGGCAGCATGGATAATATATTTTCCCACGAATTGCTTGTCCGATGCCTTTGAGATGGTGTAGTTACCATTTTTAAGGAATACAATGATGTCGTCGATGTCAGAGCAATCGCACACATATACATCCTTTCTGAGCCCTGTGCCTATGAATCCATCTTTTGCATTCATATAAAGCTTCTGATTGGCGGCAACAACCTTGGTGGCTTCAATACTGGCAAAGTTTCTTATTTCGGTTTTACGATCCCTGCCTTTGCCATATTTTTTCTTGATCTGCCTGAAATAATTAATGGTATAGGTAATCAGGTTTTCCAGGTGATTCTTCACCTCTTCCATCTCAGTCTCCAGCGACCTGATATGCTCGTCGGCCCTTTTTACATCGAATTTGGAGATGCGTTTGATCTTTATCTCAGTGAGCTTGACAATGTCGTCCCGGGTTACCTCCCTTAACAGCAATTTCTTATACGGATCAAGTCCTTTATCGATGGCCTCGATAACGCCTTCCCAGGTTTCACACTCCTCAATATCACGATAAATCCGTTTTTCAATGAAAATCTTCTCCAGGGACGACAGGTGCCAGTCCTTCTGCAGTTCATGAAGCCTGATTTCAAGTTCCTGCCTGAGCAACTCCCTGGTATTATCGGCATTCACTTTCAGGATCTCACTAATTCCCACAAACCTGGGCTTGTCATCCTCAATGACGCAGCAGTTGGGTGAAATGGAAATCTCACAATCGGTAAAGGCATAGAGCGCATCGATGGTTTTGTCGGAGGAGACATTGGGTGTGAGGTGGACCAGGATCTCCACGTTCTCTGCGGTGTTATCGTCGATCCGTTTAACCTTGATCTTCCCCTTCTCAGTGGCCTTCACGATGGATTCGATAAGGCTTCCGGTGGTCTTGCCAAAGGGGAGGTTCTTGATCACCAGGGTTTTGTTATCCAGCTTTTCGATCCTGGCCCTGACACGGATGGATCCGCCCCTGAGGCCATCATTGTACCTGCTTACCTCGGCCAATCCGCCAGTGGGGAAATCAGGAAAGAGTTCAAACTCCTTTCCCTGGAGACATTTAATGGAAGCATCGATCAATTCATTGAAGTTGTGGGGAAGGATCTTTGAAGAGAGCCCCACGGCGATTCCCTCAGCACCCTGAGCAAGCAAGAGGGGGAACTTTACGGGAAGTGTTACAGGTTCTTTGTTCCGGCCATCATAGGAGAGCTTCCATTGGGTGGTTTTAGAATTGAACAGGACCTCATTGGCGAAACCGGAGAGCCTTGATTCAATGTACCTGGAGGCTGCAGCTCCGTCGCCTGTGTAAATATTACCCCAGTTTCCCTGGGTGTCAACCAGCAGCTCTTTCTGGCCAACCTGGACCAGGGCATCACCAATGGAAGCATCCCCGTGGGGATGGTACTGCATGGTGTTCCCGATGATGTTGGCCACCTTGTTGAACCTCCCGTCATCCATCCGCTTCATGGCATGCATAATTCGCCGCTGGACCGGTTTCAATCCGTCGGTGATGTGGGGAACGGCACGTTCGAGGATCACATAGGAGGCATAATCAATGAAGTAATCCTCGTACATTCCGGTGAGGCGGGTGATTTTCACATCATCTCCCGAATGACCCTCCTCGTGGCGTGCATCCAATGACGTATCGTCGAAATCTGTCATTTTTCCAGTTTCCTGTTCAGTGTCCCTAAATTTTGCAGGGGTCAGGCTACCTCTACCGGGTCCTTTTCAACCCGCAGCCTGTTAATAATAAACTCCTGTCTCTCGGGTGTATTCTTTCCCATGTAGAAGCCAAGGATCTCATGCAGGTCGTCATCCTTTTTCAGGCGAACGGGTTGCAACCTGATATCGGGACCTATGAAATGCTTAAACTCGTCGGGTGAGATCTCTCCAAGACCTTTAAACCTGGTAATTTCCGGATTTCTTCCCAGGATTTCCATGGCATTGGTTTTTTCTTCATCAGTGTAGCAATAGATGGTCTTTTTCTTGTTTCTGACCCTGAACAGCGGCGTTTGCAAAATATAGAGGTGACCATTGCGCACCAGGTTGGGGAAAAACTGCAGGAAAAACGTGAGTAACAGCAGCCTGATATGCATACCGTCCACATCGGCATCGGTGGAGATTACTACATTTTTGTACCTCAGCCCGTCCAGTCCATCCTCAATATTCAGGGCTGCCTGAAGCAGGTTAAACTCTTCGTTCTCGTAGACTACTTTTTTTGTGAGCCCGAATGAATTCAATGGTTTACCACGAAGACTGAACACAGCCTGGAAATTCACATTCCTCGATTTGGTTATGGAACCGGAGGCTGAATTCCCTTCGGTGATAAACAGGGTTGATTCGTTTTTTCGTTCATCCTTGCCATTGTAATGGATGCGGCAGTCGCGCAGCTTCTTGTTGTGAAAATTGGCCTTCTTGGCCCGTTCCCTGGCCAGTTTTTTTATGCCGGAGATGGCTTTGCGTTCCTTCTCCGATTCCTGGATCTTTTTCAACAGAATGTGTGCCGTATCGCCATGCTTGTGAAGGTAATCATCAAGCTTGGAGGTCAGGAAATTCATGATGAAATTCCTCACCGATGGCCCCCCCGGACCAATGTCCTTGGAACCCAGCTTGGTTTTGGTCTGGGATTCAAAGACGGGTTCCTCCACTTTGATGTTGATGGCTGCGATGATGGAGGTTCGGATATCTGAAGCGTCAAAATCTTTCTTGTAAAAATCCCTTATGGTTTTAATCAGGGCTTCCTTAAATGCTACCTGGTGGGTTCCTCCCTGGGTGGTGTGCTGTCCGTTGACAAAACCGTAATACTCTTCCCCGTACTGGTTTCCATGGGTGATGGCTACCTCGATGTCCCCGTTCTTCATATGAATAATGGGATACAATCCATTCCCGCTCATGTTCTCTTGCAACAGGTCCAGCAATCCATTTTTCGAAGAAAACTTCTGTCCTTTGTAAATAATGGTCAGACCCGTATTGAGATAGGTATAGTTCCGAAGCATGGCTTCGATGTACTCATCGATAAAATTGAACTTACCGAACATGGAGGGATCGGGTTCGAAGCAAATTTGGGTTCCGTTTTTTTCAGATGAGTTTTTAAGGGAGTGGTTCTTCACGATCTCCCCTTCGCTGAAGTCAGCTGATTTTACTTTCCCTTCCCTGAAGGAATGGATGGTGAAGTTTGATGATAGTGCATTGACGGCTTTAATACCGACGCCGTTAAGTCCCACGGTCTTTTTAAAGACCTTGGAATCATATTTGGCACCTGTGTTCATTTTGGAGGTCACATCCACCACTTTGCCAAGAGGCACACCCCGGCCGTAGTCACGGACAGATACTTTGTGTTCATCAATGACTACTTCAATGGTCTTGCCAAATCCCATCATGTACTCGTCGATGGAATTATCAATGACCTCTTTCAACAGGATGTACATACCATCATCAGGAGAAGAGCCGTCACCCAATTTCCCAATATACATACCCGGACGCTTCCTGATGTGTTCTTTCCAGTCCAGTGTCCGGATGGTTTCTTCTGAATAATTTGCCGTCATATTCTATCTCTCCTAAACAGCACAAATATAGCCAAAAGTATGTGTCAGTCGTTATGCAGTTTTCAACACAGAATTCTTAAGAGATGGTTGATATCAGCTGCAATTTCAAGACCATTCTATGGCATGGACCTCCATGTGGGTATGGGTTCCGGGAGTGTATGTTCCCCGGGAATCAAAATCCCATTTCCATCGGTCCGAACGAAAACTTTCCGGTAAATCGGTGAAAAGCAAAGATTTGGCAGATTCGTTTCCGTTTTTGTCCACACTTACCTCCAGGGTGTCTGTAATGAGGCACCCGGGACTTCTGGTAATCCATTCCAGGTGAAATGCCTGGATTTTTGAACGGAACCGATCTGCTGACTCCTGTTGAAAATATTCATGTTTTCGCAGAAAGTCACACAGCATGATATCCAATTGATTCAGAAGATTGACTGAAACAAAGGCGACTACTTTTCATCGACCTGCCTTTGCATTGTCCAGTCCGGCCAGTCCAGTTTCCATTTTGTCCCTGATCATGGAGATGAGTTCTTTCAGATCCAGGGACCCAACAACTTGTGCAGGAATTTCATCCAGTACCCTGATTTGGATATGGGTCTTTCCTTTGAGCACCCAGGAACCCCTGTCAAATGTCTTCTCCGAACCTGTGTGTACGATGGGAATGATGCCGCTTCCCATCTTTTTTGCCAGCAGGAATGCGCCCTCCTTAAATGGTCTCATGGTGGTGGTCCTGGAACGTGTCCCTTCAGGAAAAATCAGGATGGAAGATCCTTTTTTCATTTCAGATGCAGCCTGTGAAAGGAACTGCATCCCCGAGCGCAGGGAATCACGGCGAATCCTTACCGAGTTGGTCAGGGAAAGCACCATTCCCACAAACGGGAGTTTAAAATTTTCAGATTTTGAAGTCCATCTGAAAGGCCTTTGCAGCTTGTTCAGGATCACGATATCGACCATCGACCGGTGGTTGGATACCAGCACCACCGCACGGTTCCAGGGAATCTTTTTTCTTCCCTCCAGGTGCAGTTTCCAGAACGGAATCAGTGATCGAAAGTGCCAGGCCCAGAAGACAGCTGTAAAGTGGAGTGCCAGCCGTCGCTTATCCCACCAGAAAGTGCATATCCAGACCAGGAGGAAAAAGGGCGTGATCAGGGTGGAGGTGATGAGCATGGTAATCCATGCAAGGATGGAAAATGCCTTCAGGAAGAATAACCTCATATACCTGGAATTTGGGATCGAAAATACGAATAATGCATGAACGATTGCAATGATATTTTACTATTTTTGGGGGCATGATCGAGAGGAAGCCCCAATATTGCATGCAGAAGAACTCTTTATTTGTCATCTCAGTTATTCTTATTTCTCTGTCTGGGTGCATTGAGAGGTACTACCCGGATGAAGAAGAACTTCAAACAGGGACACTGGTTGTTGTGGCTCAATTGAACAATCTCCCCGGTGTCCAATCCGTCTATCTTTCCAGGTCTTCCACACTCAGATACCCTACATACGATCCGTTGACGGGCTGTTATGTTGAAGTGGCAACCGCGGATGGAATGACACGGGAATTTGAAGAATCCAAACCTGGTGAATACGTCAGTTTTCTGGATGAACAATTCTTAAGATCGGGTGAGCAGTATAGCCTTGTTTTTATTACCCCGGAGGGTGAGCGGTACGAGTCAGAATTTGAAACACTGCATCCGGCATGTGAACTAAATTCGTTGTATTTTAACAGGGAGGATCACCTCACCTCTGATCCCGGTAATATGGAGGAGGGAATCCAGTTTTATATTGATTTTGAAATCGAGAAAGACTCGGGAAGATACCTCAGATGGCAATTGATCGAGACTTTTGAAATTCATAATCCTGAATACCCGGTTTTGATATTCGATGTGGACAGGAGGATGAAGGATCTTCCTGACACCAGTTCATGGCGGACCTGTTGGATTACCCTGGATATACCGGAGATCTATACGCTGGATGTGGGGAATATGGAGGGAACAAAATATAAGCAGAGGCCCTTGAACTTTGTCTCCAATGAAACCCGGAGGCTCTATTTCAGGTACAGCTTGCTGGTTCGCCAGCTTTCTTTCAGCGAAAAAGCATTTTGGTACTGGAATGAACTGGGGAAGAATCTCCAGTCTAAAGGGAACCTTTTTGACACCCAGCCTTCTCTGACGCAAAGCAACATCTGTAACACGAATGATGAGGATGAACTGATCATCGGGTATTTTAGTATTTCGGGCGCATCAGAAAGGAGAATATTTGTCGAAAATGTACCGGATCTGAGGTTTTCAAAGGATCCATATTATTGTGCTCCGGGAGCTTACCCTCAATTTTTATACTATTTTAGTTTGCAATACCTTCCGGTATACCTGGCGTCTGGTATAGTTGATGGTGAAAGGAAAACCGGACAGGTTAACAAATATTGTGTCGACTGCAGGGAATATAAGGGCAGTTCACATATAAAACCTGATTTCTGGTGAAGATATTATGGCCGATGGTTTATAAAATTTATAACTGCATGTTCAGGGTATTGGTGGGAAGCCTCTCCTTCATATTGCTATTCCAATTCTGCGACCTCCATTCTCAGGAAACATCAGATGTGTCTTACCTGGAAATCAGAGATGACGCGGAAGAGAAGTATGGACCGAGTACCAACTTATTAAACGGAGTGAAATATCATTATCCTTACCGGTCGGCCAGGGGCAACCCATTTTTCGAGGTTCAGGGTGAACAGGATGCTTCCATTCAGATCAATGGACGTTTGTATGAAAAGCAAAAGATAAAATATGATATATATAACCAGTTCATAGTTCTTGATTTTTTAAACAGTTCCGGTGCACCAGGAAGCATTGTGCTGAGTAATGAGTGGCTTGACTACCTCGTTATTGGCGGTTGTCAGTTTAAAAAATTTTCAGATGAAAATGGTTCGGAGAGGTTTGGTCAGGTCATTTTTAAAGGCAATTTCGGTTGTGTCTATTTCTGGGAGAAAGAGTATTCACCAAATTTACACGATGGGGAAAGACACTATCAATTTTCTGATCCCATCCGGCATCCCTGTATAGTGATTCAAGAACAATTCTATCCCTATTCGGGTAAAAGGAGCTTTTTAAAATGTTTTCCGGAACAGAACCAGTTGCAGATCAAATCATATTTGAAAGAAAAGAGGATCAGGATCAGGAAATCAACCGATCTGGAAATGCAATCACTGATGGGATATATCAATCAATTGTCCGAACATGAAGATTAACAGATACCTGGCCATATGTTTGATTGGATGCTCCCCGGCACTTCATGCCCAGGAGAAGATCCAGGTATTGTCACTGGATTTATCTCAGGTTGGTTTTGAAGAATTTGCAAGTTCTGTTGAGGATCAGACAGGGATACAATTTTTTTATAAGAAGCAGTGGGTTGAAGACATTGTTGTGAATCTTGCTGCCGACAGCATGGAGGTAACTTCCATGGTAAATCAGGTACTTCAGGGTTCAGGCCTTCGCCATCATTACTTCTATCCGGATCGCCTGGTCATATTGCCGGGAGAGAAAATGGCTACCGATCTTTCTCATCTGACCGGACCCGGCAGGGAAGTCGAAAACAGCAAAACAGTGGAGCAACCGGAAGGGAATGGGGGTAGATACCTTAAAGGAACCAAACCTGAACAGATGGTGCAAACCATTGTTGTGGGCACTAAAGGAAATGGATCTTCCCGGTCTGTTGCCAGGATCAGGGGCCGGATAAGGGATATTGACAGCGGTGAACCTGTGATTGGAGCCACCATGGTGCTTACGGGAACCGGCAAAGGAAGTATCTCTGATCAGCATGGTCTGGTTACGTTGTCCGTGCTTCCCGGAAGGTATAGCGTACAATTTAGTTTCATTGGAATGGAACCTTTTAGCTGCCAGTTGGACGTAATTTCGGATGGTGATTTCCAGGTGGAAATGCAGTCAGCCATCATTGCATTGAATGAGGTTCAAATCGTGGGTAATCATTACAGAGATATCAACAGCACCGATGTGGGTGTGGAGCGATTGTCCATGAAATCGGTGAAACAGATGCCTCTGTTTATGGGAGAGAGCGACGTAATAAAGATCTCAAAATTATTACCCGGGATCACCAGTGCAGGTGAGGCTTCAGTGGGAGTGAATGTCCGCGGGGGGAGTGCCGATCAGAATATTTTTTATATCAATAGGATGCCGATCTACAACACATCACATATGTTTGGATTCCTCTCCGCATTTAATAGTGATATTGTCCAGGATTTCAGCGTTTATAAGGGAAATGTTCCGGTAAATTACGGGGGCAGGCTCTCTTCTGTTTTTAACATTGTCACCCGTAAGGGAAATCAAAAAATGTTTACAGCCTGTGCAGGAATCAGTCCGATATCTGCACATGCAACAATTGAAGGCCCCATAAAAAAGAATTTTGCCTCTTTTCTTGTGAGCGGGCGCACCTCTTACTCAGATTGGATGCTTAACAGGATGGAGGATCCCCTGTTAAGGGATAGCAAGGCCTATTTCTATGATTTTACCGGGGCTGTCAACGTAACGCCAGATGAGAAAAATGATTTCAACGCTTTCTACTACCAGAGTTTTGATCGGTTTGCATACGGAGATCTCAGTGAATATGAGTATGCAAACAGGGGAGGATCGTTAATCTGGAAACATTCTTATTCTCCGGCCCTCTCTTCAACGGTCACTGGTGCCGTATCGGGTTATACATTTGCAAATACCGAAAGCTACGAGATCTCACAGGCGTACCGGCACAGGTACAAACTCAGGCACAATGAACTCATAGCGGAGTTCTCGTGGGTGCCTGCACTGAACCATAACATTGATGTAGGAGCCGATATGGTATATTATTACCTGGACCGCGGAGAGGTTCTTCCATCGGGTGAGAATTCACTCAAGGTACCTGTTAATCTTGGAATTGAGAAGGGGATTGAAGGAAGCTTGTTTGCCAGTGATAACATTACCCTGTTACCATGGCTATCTGTTTATGCCGGGCTTCGGTACAGTTTCTTCGGTGCGCTGGGTCCGCAGACAGTAAGGTTATACGAAGAGGGTCAGCCGAAATTAGAAAACAATGTAATCGATTCAATTCAATATGCTAATAATGAACTAATTACGTTTGAATCGGGGCCTGAGATACGAACTGCTGTCAATATTAAAACCGGCCTGAACACAAGCATCAAATTTTCCTTCAGTCAGATGAGGCAATACCTGTTTATGCTCAGCAACACAGTCACTATTTCACCCACAGATCAATGGAAGCTTTCAGATTACCATATTTCACCACCCACGGGGAATCAATATACATCGGGGGTTTATCATATATGGCCAAGATGGGGGTTATCCGGTTCCATGGAGGTTTATTACAAGCATACCAAAGACATTGTTGAATACAAAGACGGGGCTAATTTCATCGGCTCTCCATACACGGAGACTTCCATATTGCAAGGTACACAGAAAGCGTACGGGGCAGAGTTTATGTTACAGAAGACATCGGGCAGACTGGATGGCTGGATTAGCTATGCCTACTCCCGTTCCCTGGTTCAGGTGCAAGGCAGCAACGAATTCGAATCGATCAACAGGGGAGATCCATACCCATCCAACTATGACAGGCCACATGTATTTAACCTGATCTGGAGCTATCACATCAACAGGCGTTTTACCCTGTCATCCAACATGGTGTATATGTCCGGACGTCCGGTTACCTTTCCATCTTCACTCTATTACATCAATGACATTGTATATATCGATTACTATGCCAAGAACCAGTTCAGGGTACCGGACTATTTCAGGGTGGATGCTTCTTTTTTCATTGAAGGAAACCTGAAGGCACATAAGAAATTCCATAGCACATGGAGTATCAATGTGTACAATGCATTGGGGAGAAACAATCCTCAATCCATATTCTTTGAACCACATAAGAATTACCTGAAGGGTTTCTCCTTTTCAGTGATTGGGGTACCCGTATTTACAGTGGCATGGAATATAAAAATGGGTAATTATGAGAGCAATTAAGGGTTTCTGAATGAGGGTATTATTCAACATATATCTGGTTTGGATCTGCTGCCAGGGGTGGTCACAACAGAAGGGTCTGGTGCAGCCGGGAGACCTCAGCATTGAACGATACAGGGTGCTGACCGACAGAAGTATTTATATTGTCGGAGAGGTTATCAATTTTAGAGTTTTCAACCTGAGTTCTGATTCTTTGCAGGAATTAGACTGGAGTAAGGTTTTTTATATAGAGCTTATATCGCCTGATGGATTTTCACATACCCAGGCTAAATTTACAATGGATTCGACCGGAGCTGCTGGTGCTTTAAAAGTACCCGGAGACCTTCCATCAGGAACCTATTTTCTTAAAGGATATACCCGGTGGATGAGAAATTACGGACCAGCAAAGTACACCTATTTGAGCGTTGAGATAATCAATCCATTCAAAAAATTTGTTTTACCTGTGGATACCTCTTCAAACTTTGGCCTGTCGCGTTTACAGCATAAAATTGATCCCAAAGCAACCGGACTTGTCCTGGGTAATCATACAGACAGGTATGCAAAGAGGGCGCCGGTCCATTTGGATCTGTCGGTGAATCAGGATAATTCCCCGGTACATTGTTGCGTAACCGTGATTCGAAAAGGTATCCTGGGAAAGCAGTGGGAATCTGTGCCATCATCCAGGGCGTTAAAATGGGACAGGATCAAACAGATCCCGGAAACGAGGGGTATCTCCCTGACAGGAAAGGTTGAATTTGCCGGATCAGGTTTACCCTCACCCTTTGCAGTTGTCTATATTTCACTGATGGGTAAGGAGAGGGATTTTTATTGTAATTATGCAGATTCCACTGGGAGGTTCTACTTTGCATTTCCCGATAGCTACGGAGAGACAGACCTGTTTATTTCGGCCAGTCATCCCGATTCCTATGAACTTGATCTGTTTATAGAGCAGGATTTTTGTACGGAACCAATCACATTGCCTTCCTATTCTCTTGAAATAGATCAGATAGGCGTACAGTTGATAGAAGCGTTGTCATTGAATGCTCAGATCAGGGATCAGTATGCTAACGGCCATACAGATTCGGATGATTCCGGATCGCCCCAAATGAAGTTTTTTTATGGCGATCCCTCTGTGGTCATTAAGTTTGATGACTTTATAAAGTTACCTACAATGGAGGAGTATTTTACAGAAGTGACACCACAGGTCTCTTTAAGGAAATCAAACCGCAGAAAGAGGTTCCGCGTAGTGGGGGATCACCCGGATCTTGAATTCTATGCACCACTGGTGATGATAGACGGAGTAGCTATTTTTAATGTGGAGTCTGTACTGGACATTTCACCCAGATATATAGACCGGGTGGAAATCGTTGATGCCCCATATATCAAGGGCAATGTAACTTTTGGAGGAATCATCAACATTATCACCAGAAATGATGATATGGGTTTTATTGACATGCCTTCCTCGGGATTGCTGGTGAACTACCAGATGCTGGATCAGCCCCTTCCCGATCATGGTTTGGAAACTCCATCGGAATGCCATCTTCCGGACGTCAGGAACACCCTTTTCTGGGATCCCGACATGGCCTTGAGGCCGGGAGAAACAATCGGCTTCAGTTTTTATACATCAGATGTGAAAGGAGATTATGAAATTCTGGTCAGAGGGTATGATTCATCCGGGAAATACATTTCAAAATCCGTGAATTTCAGTGTGGAGTGATCCTGCTCAGTGCTGTTGAATAAAATGGTTAAAAGCTTTTGTGGATTTCTCTATCTTTAGCATTGCATGACCATTGAAAAGCGACCGGACCCGACGGGTAGCATGAACAAGCACTCGTTTGAGCAACTCTTCAGGGAGTACTTTACACCCCTGATCTCTTTTGCAAAAAAGATCCTGGTTGATGAGGATGATGCAAGGGAGGTTGTGCATAATGTTTTTATCAATCTATGGGAGAAGCGGGAAGAGATCGATCTCTCCAGATCGCTTAAATCATACCTTTTCACATCGGTTCATAACAGGAGCCTCAATGTGATCAGGGACAGGAAAAAGTTTTCCTCAGAAGAGGTTCCGGATATGGCCGGGGAATGGGATGTAAGCGCACAGATTGAGTCCATGGAACTGGAGGAAAAGATCCGGGAAGCCATTGATGCCCTGCCGGAAAAGTGCAGGCAGATCTTTGAGATGAACCGGTTCGATGGATTGAAATACAGTGAGATAGCTGAACAGCTTGAAATCTCCGTAAAAACTGTGGAGAACCAGATCTCCAAAGCCCTGAAGATACTTAGAGAAAAACTATTAAAATACATGACCATCCTGTTATGGTTGATCATGCATTCGTTGAATTAAGAAAAAGATACACCCCGTAGGGGTAACTGCCACCCGGGGTGTGTAACAGATGAGTATGTCAGTTGAAGATACACATAGCGATTTTAACAACCTGGTTTCCAGGTTTCTCTCCGGTGAGCTGTCACCCGAAGAGGACCTGCAGCTCCGGAAGATTGTTAAAAGGGAACCCGAAAAGTCCAGGCTGCTGGATGAATACCGGAAGATCTGGGACTCTGTTGGATCTGTTGCAAACAGGAAATCCTATGACCTGGATGCAGAGTGGGATATCATGCGTGAAAAACTTCCGGAAACAGGGACCCGCCTTCAGACCCCTGCGCGGACGGTGCTTTTTTACACTTACCGCATCGCAGCCGCCCTGGTGGTGGGATTGATTTTTGCTTTTGCATGGATCTATGCAACCCGCATGGCTGGAACTGAACAGTTCGTTGCCAAAAATGAACCATTGGAAGTACTCCTTGAAGACGGTACACGGGTAACAGTCAACAGGAACTCAAAAATCAGGTATAAGAAGAAATTTTCAGAATCAGAGCGTAAATTATACCTGGCCGGTGAGGCATGGTTTGAGGTGGCAAGGGAACCATCAAGACCTTTTGTAATTGATGCTGGTGCTGCACTGGTGGAAGTGCTTGGGACCAGGTTCAATGTGAATGCTTATAAAGGCAATCCGACAGTTGAGATCACAGTGGAAAGCGGAGTTGTTTCCCTTACAGCCAAACAGGATCAGAAGGAACAGATTGTCCTGCGTGCGGGAAACAGTGGTACCTTCAACAAAGAAAGCAAGCAGCTCAACCTGATCCGGCAATCCAATCCCAATAACATTTCCTGGAAGACCCGGGAATTGTACTTTGATCATACCTCCCTGCAGGAGGTGGCAGACCTGCTCAACACCGTATACAATACCAACCTGGTGATCATGAACAGGGAGCTGGCAGCATGCACCATAACAGTTACCTTCAGGGATCAATCCCTCGAAGCCGTTTTGAATGTGCTTGAGATGACACTTGACCTTGATATCACCCATACGGGCGATCAGATCAGCCTGGATGGGAAAGGTTGTGTCGAATAGTTTATTGGATGTCAGGAGCCGTGCTGAAAATATTTATTCTGTTGCTTTTTATGCAAATATTTTCCTGTTTGTTGATGGGACAGGAGAAGACAACTGGCCTATTGATTACACTGCAAGCTGAACGGGTGCCTTTAAGGGAGGTGCTTGATCAGATTGAGGAACAAACAGGCCTGAGCTTCTCATACAGTTCGAGGCTGGTGGATGACCTTGAACCGGTGAGCATCCAGGTGACCGGGGAGCCCCTTGAACAGGTTCTTGAAGTTCTGTTCACGGAACAGAAGGTGCGGTTTGAAATTGTTGAACGCCAGATCGTTCTTAGAAAAGCAAGAAGGATCAGGATAGAAGTGGAAGCTTCCATTGACACCCCGGAACCCGGCGGGACCCTGGTGCAATTTACCATCAGTGGTTTTGTAAAAGACATGCGAACCGGGGAGGTCCTGATCGGGGCCACAGTCTCCATCCCGGGCGGATTGCTGGGGACCATAACCAACAATTATGGATTCTATTCCCTTACCCTGAAAGAGGAGGTGGAGGAGTTGATCTGTTCCTTTGTGGGCTACAGGCGCATGGTCATACCCGTTGCGGGAACCAGCAGCCAGAGCGTTCAATTCACCCTGGAAGAAGAATTAGCCAGGCTGAGTGAGGTGACCATTTACTCCAGTGAACAGGAGAACATTATCCGGACCTCCAGGAGTTCTGAGGAGCGGATTCGCCCGGAATCGATAAGAAAAATGCCGGCATTGTTCGGGGAGAAGGATGTGATCAAATCACTGGCTGCCATTCCCGGCATCAAGTTTTTCGGGGATGGTTCCACCATTTTTTACGTGAGGGGCGGGGGCAGGGACCAGAACATGATCACCATTGATGAGGCTCCGGTTTATAATCCTACCCACCTGCTTGGCTTTTTCAGTACCATTGTCCCCGATGCCATCAAAGATGTAAAGATCTATAAAGGAGATTTCCCGGCCAGTTACGGGGGCAGGCTCTCCTCCCTGATCGATATCCGCACCAAAGACGGGAATATGAACCGGTTCGGGATGGATGGAAGCCTGGGTCTGCTCTCTTCCCGGCTTTCACTGGAAGGGCCCATCTGGAAGGAGCACATTTCATTCTTTATATCCGGAAGACGCTCCTACATCACCCGGCCACTCCAGGAGTTCAATCCGCAGATCAATGACCTTCATTTTTCCGATTTTCACCTGAAGTTGAATTACCACATCAACACGAAGAACCGGGTGTTCTTCTCCATGTTCAGGAGTGTGGATAATTTTGAACAGCAGAACAGGGACGAGCATTCATCCGGGATTAACTGGCAGAACAGCACCACCACCCTCAGGTGGAACCACCTGTTCTCAGACAGACTCTTTTCGAACCTTACATTGCTGGGATCCACGTATGATTATTATCTCAATACCCATATTGAGAACAACGATTACTGGAAGTCACACATAGACAATGTGAGCCTGAAGTATGACTTTACCTGGTATGTGCAACCCGACAATACTTTTCGTTTCGGAATGCTTACTGCCGCGCATTTCCACAACCCCGGGAATTATTACCGGAATGGTCAGGAATTTGATCCGGGACTGGATCTCTCCACCAAGTATACGCGGGAATATGCATTTTATGCTTCCAATCAATTCATCATTAACAACAAACTCTCGATCAGGGCAGGAATAAGGATGACTATCTGGCAAAATGTGGGGTATGCCACAGAATATGATGTGGTGAAGACCACCGGTTCTGATTTTGAGCGGGACTCCCTGGTGATCACCGAGTATCCGGCAGGTGAAGTGTACCACCAGTCTTTCTCGCTGGATCCAAGGCTCAGTATGATCTACCAGCCCGGAACCCGCCATATTTTTAAATTGAGTTACAGCCGCACCAGCCAGTTCCAGTACCTGATCACAAACTCCATAAGTCCTTTTACCTCCCTGGAGGTCTGGCTGCCCGCCGGTCCCAATGTAGATCCACAGTATGCCCATCAGTTTACCCTGGGATATACCCACAGGTTTAATGTACCCGGCCTGAGTTTTGATATCGAGACTTATTTCAAGGGTATGCACAACCTGATCGATTATCGCGACCATGCACGGATGTTGTTGAATCCCCTGGTGGAATATGAATTGAGGTTCGGTAACGGAAAAGGATACGGAGTAGAGGTGATCCTGAACAGGGAGTATGGCACCCTGAACGGATGGATCTCCTATACCCTCTCCAGGGCCATCTACCAGGTGGATGAAATTAACCAGGGGAACCCCTATCCGGCCTATTCCGACAGGCCCCATGACTTCTCCATTTACCTTTCATGGTTGCTTAACCCCAGGCTCACCCTCACAGGAAATTTTATTTACATGACTGGAGCTCCCTTTACCACACCCACGGGTTTTTATTTCTATGACAACCACCAGGTCCCCATATACGCAGAACGCAACAACGACCGGCTCCCGGATTACCACCGACTGGATGTGGCACTGAACTGGCACCTGAGCAAACCTGAGCGAAAGTTCCAGCATGAACTGATCTTTTCCGTATATAACCTGTATAACCGAAAGAATCCTGTGGCATTGCATTTCAATAAAACAGAGAATGATGACGGATCCTATGTGGTACCGTATGATTTCTCTGGCAGTCCGGAACTGGTTTCAACCCATTTTTACCTGTATGGGATTGTCCCGTCTGTTAGCTACCACTTCAATTTTTAGCATGATGGAACGTCCACGATAATCATTAACAAATGAACAAGAAAAATATACTTCACCGGAATTTCAAGGGTTGTTTAAAGGTTGCCCTGGTCATGATGATCACTGTGTCGTGCACGGAAAAAATTGACTGGGAATTGAACTATCAGGAGGAGGTGCTTATCGTGGTTGAAGGAAAGATCACCAACGAGATAAAATCGCATGAAGTGAAGCTCACCAGGCCTGTTTTTGAAATGAATAGTACCCCCGAACCGGTAAGTGGTTCGGTGGTCGAGATCTACGATGGCAGGGCGATCCATTCCCTGACAGAAGATGATTCCAGACCCGGGGTTTATCTGACCGGGCAGGATTTTGCCGGGGTGGTAAATAAAGGTTACCAGCTCAGGATCGGCTATGGTGACCTGAGGATAACTGCAATAACATTTATGCGGGCTGTGACTCCTTTCCAGTATATGCATCCTTACAGGGTTCAGGACAATCCACCCCTGTATGAGGTTTACATCAGCGACAGTGATGAGCCTGCCATTGTAAGGATGGAACTGGACTGGAGCCATGTGCGTGGATACGAAACACTGCCCTATCCGGATAACCATGCACTGATCTACCACTATACCCTGGGAAGTGTGGATGTGAACCGCATGTTCCCGCCTGACAGGGAGCATGTCAGGTTTCCACCCGGGACCATCGTTTTTCGTGAAAAAGAGTCGGTTTCAGGTGGCTATGAGGAATTCCTGAGAGGGGTCCTTTCGGAGACTGACTGGCGTGGCGGGGTATTCGATGTATTGCCGGGGAATGCCCGCACCAACCTGAGCGAAGGAGCCATTGGTTATTTCACAGCAGCGACAGTGATTCGAGATACGGTGGTCATCCGATAAGCAATCATCATAACTTTACAAACTCAAACTGGGGGTGACCCTTCTCACCAGTATCATTGTAAAAATCGATAAACCGGAGCTTGTAATAAAAGCCATTCCGGTCCCTGATTACATAGGCTCTGTCAGACTCAATGGTGTAAATTCCATCGGAATTATAGTATTTCCAGTCGTACCCGATCACATCACTCCGGGAAGTGAGATCCAGGTCAATGGTATCGGCCAGTTGTATGCTTAAAAAGTTATGGATGGTATCCCGGGCTGCGGTTACCCCATCTGGATTAAGAAGAACACCTGTAACCAGGTAAGGATAATCCTCTCCTGCATCGGTCACCAGCATGGTGGTATATTTTGAATATAGCAAACTCCATTCAGAAGGTCCGGGTGCTATTTCTACTATTCCATTATCAAAGGAATAATAAATCCTCCGGTCAGCATCCTCCTTCCGGGAGATCATAGTATTGATCTCACCGGTGTTGTCAGGATTCGCATGCCTGACCAGGTAATGACTATCGGTGATCTTAAACTGTACTTTTTCAAAGCCTATCTTCTCAAGGAACTCATCCCTTCCCCTGTCCACGAGATAAACATGCTCAAGAGAACGTATTGAGTCACCCTCCAGTTCAAACCAGGTACCTATAGCTGTACTATCCGGATCCCCGTCTGAACGATCAAATTTCATTTCCAGGTCAGACCGGGAAAGCTCAGATGAGAATATAGTATCATATGAGTTACCAGCATACATATATTTGGAAGAATTCAGCCTGATGGTCCACCCCCCTTCAGAGCTCTCAAAAGCCAGGTCCCAATCCGAGATCACATTGGAGCTGACTTCCCTGTTACTATTCAGATCGTAGAAAACCTGCCGATCATAGTCATAACCCAGTTGAACCTTACCTATCTCAAGGTTTCCCTGCTGATGAGGCGGAACCATTATATCCTCCTCGAAACAGGAAGTTGCCGTAAGGACCAGCAATATGATTACAGGTAATTTTCGCATTTCTCTCTGGTCAGTATTTTGTGAAATAGTAGTTAATTCCGACAAAATAAGTTCTTCCCCAGCCCACCAGGGATGAAACCCCGTCTCCTCCGCCATGACCAGAACCTCCGTTGATTCCCACCAGGCTGGTATTGTTAAACAGGTTCTTTACCCCTGTACTCAGACGGAGTTGCTGCCGGAACAGTTTTACCGAAAGATTCAGATCCATATTATGATAGGCTTCCAGGTAATTCAGGACAATCTCTTCGTCCGACACAAAAGTGTGCACAGGGTATTTTCCTGAGTACTTATAAAACAGGGAGGCAGTACCCGCATTTTTCAGAAATTTCAGGGTGATATTTGAAATGGCCGAAGTGGAAAAAACAAAATCCTCTGTTTCATAATAGGAATCCTTTCTGCCAATATGCGAGATGCCTGCGTCCACAGAAAGGATCCGGGAAAGGTGCATACCCAGTGTCAGATCACCTCCCACCGATTCAAAGTGGTCTGTATTGGCATTTTTATAATGAAGCGGATTATCAGGATCAACCTGAACCAGTGATATCCTGTCATTAATCACATTGTAGTATGCCTTTGCTTTCACTTCCAGCGGTCTGGATGCTATGACGGTATTACTGGTCACAGTCAGGTTAAAGTTATGCGAACGCTCGGCGACCAGCTCTTCATTTCCTTCGATTTCGTGATTGGAATCGTAAAAATTCAGGTACAGTTCTTTCAGAGAGGGTGCCCGGAAACCACGTGCATAGGAAACACGCAGGATGGTCTTCCAGGGTTGATATTTAATATTCAGAGAGGGTGTTAGCGGCGATTTATATTTGGTATTATAAGAGTACCTCAGGGCAGGTTGAAATGTAAATTTTTCTGAAGGATGCCACTGGACACTTGAAAACAATGCGTAATCCCCCATATATTCCTGGCCGCTATTTATTCGTTTGCCAATCCCGTATTCTGTATTGATGTCGAACCCGGCCTGGTAATCCAGCACTCCTTCTTCCGTGGTATGGTTGAATCCTCCACGTGCTGTTACTGAATGAAAGATGGAAGTATCATGTTCAGCCGGATTGGTGACCATCACCGATTCCAGGGTTGTAAGGTCTTTGAGGTATTTTACCTTACTTCTGTCATAATAGGAATATGCTACCAGCAAATGAATGTTATTGTTCCCGGAGAGGCTTTTGTCCAGGTGCAGACTGTTATTTAACCGGGTTGTATTGAACCAGGTGTCGTTTCCTTTTTCATAATAGGGGGGGAACGGGTGGGACCTGTCCAACAGGTTCTCACTGAAATAATCAACCTTGTATTTCAGTGAGATTCCATCTTTTGAGTAAGAATAGATGGCACCGGCATTATATTGCTCTTTGGGTTTCCACTCCTTGTTCCTGGATGTATCTGCCAGTGAATAGCCTTTGAAAAAGTTTCTGCCTCCGTTTAAAGAGATGCCGTGGTTACCGAACCGTGCATACAGGTTTCCGTTGAGGTTATAGATCCCGACCGACTCATAGTAGCTGTGGACTCCGGTCCTGAAACGGGCAAATTTATTCTCCTTTGTAATGATATTCACCACCCCGGCCAGGGCATTGCTACCGTATATCACAGACATGGGCCCCTCTACAATCTCAATATGGTCTACGTTCTCCAGGTTTATCTGACTCAGGTCGATGTTACCATCCATCCGGCCGATGACAGGAACCCCGTCAATCAGGATTTTCACATTCTCACCGGAAATGCCCTGCAGGTTCAGTGAAGATCCTGTTGAGGGATCGTTGTTTATTTTAAAGGTGAGTTCCTTGGAAAGAAGTTCTGCCATGGTATTGGCAGCCTGGTTTTCAATACGGCGTTTACCTATGAACTTAATGTCATAAATAGATTTGTCCACACTCACCGGCTTATACTGACCGGTCACCACCACTTCTTCCAGGCCAAAAAAAGCAGGTTGGAGCCGGATCTCCAAAAGACCTGAATTTTCCCCGGGATCGCTCAGGAAATGCTGGTAACCAATGGCTGAAACACTCAGGATTACTGCTTCACTCAGTTCCACAACGGCTTCACCATTGATATCCCCCACATGGTATTTCTGATCACCGGTTTCTTTGTTCTCAAGGCATATGTGGCAGAAGGGCACAGGCTGGTTATCAGAGTCATCAATGACCCTGATCCTGGTTTCCTGTGCCCGGATAGCCGGACACAGGATGGCCAGTATAAATAATATCACTGCTAACTTTCTCATCACCAGCTCGCCTCAATAACCTGTTAGCGGTTATTCTTTGATAAACCTGACCACTTCGGCTCCGTTGCCGGTACCTACTTTAATGAAATAGAATCCGGAATTCAGATCTGAAATGTCAAGTGAAAGGTTTGAAAATCCTCCGGCATGATAAACAGTTGAATAAACTCTCCTTCCTGTAATATCAATAATCTGTATGCTGGTTTCGCCAATACGGTCGAACACCAGGTTCACATGGCCAGATGCAGGATTCGGGTAGACCTCCAGTAACGTCAATTCGCGAGTTAATTCGGTGGATACAGTGGTCAGGAGCTCCTGTATGAAAGTATATTTCCCATCCTCCGATCCGAAAGTGGCTCCGGTAAAATAGATTTTATAGTAGTTTGATGCGCCATCTGTATCGGATTTGATAAAAAAGACCAGAGTATCGACCATGTCATAGCCTGTATATGTCTGATTGAGCTTTTTCCAATCAGATCCAATTATGTTGATGGTAGATGAGAATAAGGCATCCTCGTACGTAACAAATGTGGACCGGTCCAATCCCGGTTCCCTCACCTCCTGCACCTCCACGTGGTCCGCGTTGGATTGCACTCCTGATACCGTACCTGATCTGGATTGATCGTAATACCTGGTAAAGAGCAGGTCCCAATCATCTGAAACAGGTTCCCTGTCAACTAATTCTTTGCTTTCCAGGGAATAGTAGACGAAGTTTTTTGTTATATACTGTGAGCCGTCAATGGTTACTGATTCCTCTCCTGTTCCATCAAGGTTGGCAAATTTGAATTCCCATGTGTTGGTCATTGCCGCTCGTTCCACAATCCAGATCTTTTTGAAATTACCCTCACGGGTTTTGATCACATACAGGCTGACTCCGGTTATGGCGTGGCTAACCTGATCATAGGTTCCCCATCCATAATCAAATTCATTGTCCAGGTCTTTACCAAAGCTAAATGCTCCCACATTTAACGAATCAAGTGAATTGTACATAGGTACCCATTCGATTCCTGCGGTGTCCAGAGTAGCCCAACCGGTAATATCATTTTTTAAATAAGTATAAAGCTCAACACCTTCTCCGCTGTTTATCAGGATACTGACATCGAATTTCTGGATCTGGGTCGTAAATGCAATATCCCAGTTATTTCTGGCCACAGTGGTTACGCTTCCATTTTCAAGACTGTAGTAAACATCATCGGCATAACCTGATCCTGTCACCACTTCCTTCTGTTCCTGGGCAATTAGCGAAATGGACAGAAGTCCCATTACAAATAGTAGAATTCCTTTTTTCATATCATTATCATTAGTTAGCATTGTGAGTTATTATAAAACGAGCCTAAAACTACAGTTGAATATTGAAGGAATTCTGAAGAATGGAGGTGAATGGATATAGATGAATAATTTCATCGACAAATATCGATGACACTGTATGGAGCCTTACAATTCGAAAGTGTATGTGAATTTGACCGTGATGTTTCTTTGATCGTATACGGGCAGGGTGGGGACCTCCCTTTCAAGCCATGTGTTCCTGCCTTCGTTGAAGACTATGAACAGATCTGTACCCTCCTTCGGATTGTAGCGGAAGCGAATATTGGAGAGGACTTGATTGATGGCTGTATTGTACTGAACAAATGCTGAGAATGAGATCTTTGTGCTTAACATGTAGAGGGCCCGCAATCCGGCAATATGGTTTTTTAGCGTTTGAGTGCGTTCGGAAAAGTTTACATAATCAAACCGGTAGAGGGCACCCAACTCCACAGAGGCCCCGATGTTCCATGTTGGCTTCAGGCTGGGGGATAATTTGATTCCGTCATAATACCCTCCGCCTTCAAACATAATCAGTGCATTCACCGTTCGGGATTGAGGTGTTTGCATCATGAGGTTGGTACTTAAGAACTGGTACCTGCCCTCAGGGACAACTACCGGGTCCAGGATCTCAAAGTCCTCCTCCAGGTATTCATAATTGTAGATCAAATTAAGCGTCCCTTCCCAGCCTTTCTTAGTGCTGAAAGTCCAGTTCGGACTTGCATGGTAAATAAGAAGCGATCCGTCCACCACGCTGTTAAGGTGATAGTTCCTGAATAAAAAGTTATGCCTTTGCATCTTTGATGAGTCGGGAGAGATCCATGAATATATTAAATCCTCCCTGGTCATAAAGTAGTCCTCAAAGAGCACGAATCCAATTCCCGGATCGAAATCAGTACCTGAGTAAGAACCGGCGAACAGGTAAGAAAAACCCTCTCGTTTTCTTCGTTCCCAGTATACCAGGAATTTTGTGGGATCCATAGAAAACGGCTGATTCTCTGCGCCGTTCTGAAAGGTCTGGGCCCAGCGGAGCGTCAGGTATTCATCTCCGAAAAGACGAATTACCCCGTCCAATCCGTATGCCATATTATAAGTGCCATCCACCCCCAGCCTGGAGGTGATCATTCCCCCGGCATATGAGTATTCATTGAAAACCCTTTTTTTCAAACGCAACACCCCGAAGTTTTCAGATGGAAGATCATTGTCAGACAGAGGATCATCGAATGAAGCGGTTTGCATATTCAGAAAACCTATATCCCAATTGTTTACCCTGCTGTTCAGACGTGCTCCACCCCAGATTCTCACGGGGTTCCCATCATACAGGCCGATCCGCCGGCTGTAGAACAGGTTGGTGTATCCACCCAGTTCAAAGTCAAAGATGCTGCTGCGTTCCAGGAAAAACATCCTTTTACATACAGATACTGGTCATCGTAAGCCATCCTGATCACCGATTCCTCACCGGGAGGATTACCGGATACGGGGAAGTGTGAAATCATTGGGAATGGCTCCACCTGTTCCCAGGCGGCTTCATCGGGCAGACCATCAAATATGATCTCGGAATCAATCCTGGAAATTTGCCAGCGATCCTGGCCCTGAACAGGTGATTGAAGGGTGTTCAGCAAAAGTATGCAGGCAACCAGGAGGGAACGAATTGTCTTCACTACTCGGGGTGTGGATGGTCAGAAAATGTAAATTACGATATAAATTCTTATGAGTCAAGCAACCAGGACGATGCCTTCGGTATCTCTTCCCCATTGCCAACCTGGAACCTCCTGATAAGGATTTTGATCTCGCCCTGTTTTTTTTTTGCATTCACTACATCCAGTAAATAAGACACTTACAAATATAGTTTGAAATAAATCGAAAGTCAATAGGGGTAAGGGCAGGGGTTCGGTGTGCTATAAGTGAAACGTTAAAAAACGGAAATCAAAAACCTTTTATAATTATTCAATTAAAATCAGCAATCATGAAAAAGTTATCATTTTATTCATTTTTAGTTTTCCTGCTTGGAGTTCTTTTATTCACTGCCTGTGAAAATTCATTCAACGGACCCGAAATAGAGGAAAGCATTCTTCCTGATCAACTGACCGTTGACATTCCAGCCGCACTTTCTCAGGATGTATCTTTGAAGAAAAGTGCCGCCGTTGATACACTGAAGGGACGTGAGATCTATGGCCACCTGGTTTTCTTCATCCATGCCGGTGAGCATTCTGCACGCATTGTAAAGCATGTGATCCATGGTATCAGGAGGTATAATATAGACAGGGTAAAGACACTTACATATGAAAGTGAAGATGATGGTCGCATTAAAAACCTTGTTGTAGTTGAGGGTCCTGATTTCGACGGACGCACCTGGGAGTATGGGTTAACAATCACCGATGCTGAGTCTGAAGGCAATGAAGATGGCGGCAAAGCCATGCAGATCTTCTGGAACAGCAATCCTAAGGAAGGTATTACTATTATCAAGCATTATAACCTGGACCGCAACAATGAGAGCCGTATGGCCGAAGCTATGTTCAGGATCGACTACAGCAGGGCTGGTGAATATGGTTATGACCACCACATGATCATTTTCATTGCAGATATGCCTGCTGTTGATCCATTGCTGGCTCCATTCGCCATGGACGGCATGAAAATGTTTGTTGGAAAAAAAGGTGACTACGTAGATGTATATGGAAATTCCAGCCACCCCAATGCCAAGTTCCTCACCGAGAAGGTTGGATACAACTGGGCATTCGTAGCTTCCGGATCTGATACCAGAGATGTTGCTGTGGCAGAGGTTGGATTACCGCTGAGTACAGTGGATGCAGAAGGGCGTGCCGTATTGCTTGAAGAGTTTTCGGTATACAATGTACTCTACGACGAGGTGAAGACCGTATGGCCCCATGCCAGTGATGAGATCCTGAATGCATGGCTGACCAACACCGAGGCCCCCGGATTTTTCGACGACAATGGTTTCATCCAGGGTGGTGAAGCTCCCGGAGATGAATGGTTGCCGCTGGTTGACAGGATCCAGGGTCTTGCACCTTACAATCCGAAAGCCATAGCCAACCTGGAGATCACTTTCAATTAGGATTTCTTACCAAACATATTCATCCTTTCACGGAGATCCTTCCCCCGTTCGCCCTTGCGAACGGGGTTTCTTCTTTCAGGGAACCTCGAAATTCCGTGTTCATCATTAGAGACTGTCTCATCAATCTATCCACACAAGATCCTCTTTCCAACGTTCTTCCAATGATTCTCTGGATGTATGGTGGGTGATGCCCAGCATAAAACCACCGCCCGACCCATTGAGTTTCAGGTAGTATTCATTGGAGATCTGGCCCTCTATCCAGGCATCGATCATGTTATCCGGGATCATCTTTCGGAAATGGGTGAGCTGGAAATCGGAAATGACCCGTACCAGCATGGCCGGATCGGCATCCCTGTGACCCAGCAACGATTCAATCAGTTTCTGATTCAGGGGCAGGTATTCATACCTGATGGATGATGCAAAACCAGTGTTTTTCATCTGTTTCAGGAAATGCGTCACAAGGGGTCCCGTATCAAACCTCTCTCCCGAATCGAGCAGGAAGAAACGGTAGCCTGAAGGAACCTGCCCTGGAACAAAATCAACCTTCTGTATGGTGCTTTCATCCTGGAAATAGAGGGCTGATCGCGCATGACAGGTCAGAGGGTCCACCCCGGAACTTTTCCCGTGAAAATAGGATTCAATGGCGGCCAGGTCCTCTTTTTGCCAGAGGAGTGAAACATTGCGCGCATCCGGAAAAAACAGGTCGTAGATGGCGGCACTTACTGCCCCCGAACTGCCCAGTCCGTATCCTGTGGGGATGGAGATATCGAGCCAGTACTTTTCCAGCTGAGCGGAAAAGAGTTCCATGTCAGGTGTTGCATGAAAAGTTCCTTCAGGTAGATCGTGAATATAGCGGTATAGGTACTTAAGGTATTCGAGGGATTTTGATGCCTGGAGTTCCTTCCCTGTAGGTATGTCATCGATGCTTCGCACCTTGGCGTGGTACTTGTGAAATGGGATGGTCAATGCACTTCCACCCAGGACTGCACCGTACTCTCCAACCAGCATGATTTTTGAAGGGTATGTAGTTCCGGAAGTCATTTTCATCATTGTATGGGTCCTGTTTTCATCACTGTGAGGGTCCTGTTTTCATAACGGTGTGGGTCCTCCTCCCATGCGGTCATTGATATACCTGCCTTGTTCACAAAATGACACTAATTCTGATGAAATAAAATCATTCACCCGGTCAGCTTCTCCACGGGCATGTAACAGGTGTACGTTGGCTCCGGCATCCATCGAGAACCCGATCCTGCAACTGGTATCCAGTCTGAATTCACGAACCTTTTGAAGAATTGAAAGGGTCCCCGGCTGCATGAGCAGGTATCCCGGCCGGCCTGTCATCATCATGGCGTGTAGCGAAAGTGCTTCCTCCTCCATGAGTGCGATAAATCCGTCCCAGTCACCCTCTTCGAGCATTGGTTTCAACCGGCCCAGGTTATCCCGGGCCTGTTTGAACCTGGTATTTGAAAATGGATTCTGTTCAATCAATGCATGTCCTTGTCTGCTGGAGACTTTTTTCTGTCCCGATTCAACGATCAGGATGGTATCCTTTATCTGGTTAAATGTTTCGTGAAAATCGTTTACCGGGATGGCATACTCATCGCTGGATCCGGCCCATTCATCCGATGCTCCCCAGAGGACAAACCCCGGGTAAATGGACCGGGATGCGCTCCCGGATCCCAGGCGTGCAATAAACGAGGCTTTTCTCAGAACATCGTCTGCATCCTCTGTTCTGCATACCTGATTCTCTATCTGGACCAGGCACATGGCCAGGGCACCCATGGAGGAGGCACTGGAGGCTATGCCCGATGAATGCGGGAAGGTGTTGTGGGATTCAATCCGAAGCGAGGTATGGGCAATGGCTGGTACCAGTGGTTCAATGCTCTTTATGAATGATCGTACACGGTCCCCAAAAACGCCGGCTTTTTCGCCTTCAAACTGGAATTGAATTTCAGGATGAGTGATTTGCGGGTCAAAATTGAATTCCATACTTGTGCTGGTACGGGCTACTTTCAGGCTCATGCTGAGGGAAGGATTCATGGGTAATTGACCTGACTTCTTCCCCCAGTATTTAACGATGGCGATATTGGATGGACAGGACCAGCCAACCCGGCCACCGGAACGCGGATGTGAGGAAGATCTGAACGATGCAGCTTTAAGCAGAAGTGCCTTTTCGTAGCTCTGTTCCATGATAAATTAATTCCTGGTACCTGTATATGAGTTGAATATCCCTTTGATAAAGATAATCAAACAGTTCTTTCTCGCTGGCCCCTGAGGCGATCATCACAAAATCGCCTCCCCAGGCCCCAAGGGATTTTACAGTTCCCGGTAATCCGGGGAACCTGGACGTGGAGATCTTTTCGATCCCCAGAATTTGTGACAGCTTCTCTTCATGTTCCATCATCAGTGCCTGGAAGGTATCCAGATTATCAGCTGCGATCATACGATCGGTAAGCTGACTGAAGTGGAGGATGGTTTCATCGTCGGGGGAAACACCCCCGGCAAGCTGTTTAAGATGTGCAGCTGTAAGTTGCTTTTTTCCCAGCCATGCAAAATAGAGCTGGTGGGAAAATGGAGGATCAAATGGAACATGTTGATAATGGGGTGAATGGTCACGCAGTGTATATAGAATGGGCCCCTCTGCAGTGGCACAGGCCACATCATATCCCGATCCGTCTGAAACCTGGAAATGTAAATCAAGGGGGTTGATCTCTGCCCATACGGCCAGCAGAGTGATCAAAGTTGAACTGCTTCCAAATCCCCACAGGGGTGAAAATTCGAGGAAGGTTTCCACATCCCACCTGACAAGGTCCTCCTGGAATGAAGGCATCAGCTCTATGCAGGCCGTGATCATTTGCTGCAAACGTTGGGCCATTTCAGTATCCCCTGTATCCAATATCTTTAAACTGGCAGGATCCAGGCTTGCATGAAACCACAGTTGCTCCTGGTAAAAAGCTTTCCAGGTAAACACTTCCCGGTTTTCCGATCTGATCTTATGAAGAGACTGGCCCTGTTGCAGTGGTACAGCCAGTGCTTTCGAACCATGCATGACCATATATTCGGCACTGATCAGCAGTTTGCCATGTGCATGAAAAATTGTCATTTCCGTTCGTTTTGATCCCGAATGGAATTGAGAAAAGAAACCACTTTCTGGTAGGAAACAGCACGGTTTCTGAAGTGCGATGTTGCCTCGCTGGTTTCCCGGGAGGATGCCTTCAGTTGCCTGAGGATATTTCCAAGGTGCATTTTCATATGGCCATGCTGGATCCCGGTGGTAATGAGCGAGCGGACAGCGCTGAAATTAGTGGCCATTCCGGCTGCTGCAATGACCTGCATCAATTTCTCTGCGGATGGATTTCCCAGGATGTCAAGGGAGGCACCGGCCAGGGGATGGGTCCCTGTTAAACCGCCCACGGTTCCTACTGCCATTGGGACTTCCAGTGAAAACCTGAATATATTCCCGGAGAGTTCTACCCTGGAAAGGCTGCCATACCTGCCACTTTTTGAAGCGTAGGCATGTCCGCAAGCTTCCACAGCCCTGAAATCATTTCCAGTGGCCATGATTACTGCATCCATCCCGTTGAATATTCCCTTGTTATGGGTCACAGCACGGCGGGTATCATGTTCAGCAATATCCACAGCAAGCTTGAATTTGTGCGCAAATTTATCTCCAGTCATGTGAGACAGTTGATTAAATATAGCTGTATCTGCTTCCACATGACAGGTGGCCAGGCACTCCGGGGTGTAGTTGGAGAGGATGGACATGATGATCTCCACCTCTCCGTCCAGGCCCGTTTCATCCAACATGGATGTGAAATTGCCTGCCATGGCTTCCAGCACTGAATTGATGAAGTTGGCTCCCATGGCATTGGCGGTTTGGAATGTTACAAGCAAATGGTAAGAACCAGGGAGACCCGGACCACCTGTTTTGATCACAACATCATCCACTCCGCCTCCCCTTTGTTCCATCCTGCCAGTGATGGGTTTTACCGATTGAACGAGTTTTGCCCTGATATGGTTGAATGCCGAGCGTAATCCCTCTTCTGAACCGCTCCATGTAAAATGGACCTGTCCCACTTTCCGGGTTCCTGTTACTTCAGTATGGAAACCTCCGCTTATGGCCCAGAACCTGGCTGCATGGGATGCTGCTGCTACCACCGAGCTCTCTTCAGTGACCATGGGAACCGTCAAAAGTTCATCATTGATCAGGAAATTAGGAGCCAGTCCCATGGGGAGGAAATAGTTCGATACCGTATTCTCGCTGATGTCTTCGTATATCTCCTGCAGTTGAGGATCTGTATGGAGATGTATGTCGAGCAATTCCAGGGTTTGGTCCGACAGATCAACCTGTTTCCGGAGCCAGGTCAGTTTTTCACGACGCGACAGCTTTGAAAATCCTTTGATGATCCCGGATTGTTGCATGATATTACGATCTGAGGGAAAGGTAAGCATAGGCCATCTCGAGTCCCTTTACCTGGGCATGAACAAAGTCCTGCAACTGTTCATAGTCACCCGTTGCATACTTCAGAAATGTGGATGCCATCCCGTATACAGCCGGAAGGGCAGATTTCTTTACCAGGTAGTACCCGTCCAGGAAGGTTTTCACCCCACCGGAGATGATCAGCTCTTTGCAGACCGGCTCTTGGTCTGCAACAATCGCGTTCACATGGTCTACCATGGAATATGCATCTTCCCCGATCATGGACAGGGGCTCATATAAGGTTTTAATTGCCTGCCGGTCGCGCAACAGTTCCACTTTCGCAAAATTGGTTCCTCCAAATGCAGCGAATTCAATGGCCTGAAGCGGTAACTGAAGCAGCTCCCTCAGACTTTCAGGGCCCATACCCTGTCCCACTTCCTTAACAATAACAGGAAAGGAGAACTGATCAAGGAACCGCCTGATGGTATCCAGTGGCGGAACAGACAGGATATCGCCCTCGGGCTGAAACCACTCCTGCATGGGATTCACATGGATAATCAATCCATCGGCCTGAAGCTTTTCCACCAGGTTGGAGGCTTTCCATACCTTCTTCTCCTTTATGAGCTCCTCTACCTGTGCAATGCCCAGGTTGGCCCACAATGGCAGTGTGTCACCGATGATACCCCGCATATTGAAGTTTTCAAAAAAGGTTTCATCCTCCATGATGATGCGGCACGATCCAAGGCCCATTCCCATGCCAAACTCATTGCATGCGGTGGCCAGGTTGCGGTTAATGGTGCCTGCCAGTTTCGTACCCCCTGTCATGCTGCTGACCCACATGGGGACCCTCAGTTTTTTCCCCAGGATGGTGAATGGTTGCAAGCCCTTTTCAGGATGGGCATTCAACATGGGTTCATAGTGGAACCTCCGGTCCATTTCGGGGATGGTTGTCCGGGACTTGAATGCCAGATCGATGTGGTCCTTTTTTCTGTTTTCCAGGTTTTCCAGGTTTTCCATGTGAGGTGGTTTTATGGGTGCCCTTATCTGATACCCAGGTGCCGGGCGATCACAAGACGCAGGATCTCCGAGGTTCCTTCACCAATCTCAAGTATTCGCTGATCGCGGTAGAACCGCTCAATGGGATTCTTTTTCATCAGGCCATGAGCACCATGTATCTGCAGGGCTTCATTCACGATTTCGCGGGCAATTTCAGAGGTATACAATTTTGCCATGGCTGCCTCTTTCCCAAAGGGCAGCTCCTGATCTTTCATCCAGCATGCCTTATAGAGCAGGGTCCGGCCAAGCTCAATCTTTGTGGCCATGTCGGCCAGTTTAAATGAATTGATCTGAAAACTCCGGATGGGTTTGCCAAATTGTATGCGGTTTGATGCATATTCCATGGCCATTTCAAAAGCTCCCTGCGCAAGCCCAAGACCCATGGCAGCGATGGCGAGCCTTCCCCCGTCAAGTGTGGCAAGCATGATCTTTGATCCCTGTCCCCGCTTACCCAGCAGGTGCTCTTCCGGTACGGTAACGTTTTGAAAAAGAACCCTGCCTGTATCTGCACCCCTCCACATCATTTTTGACTGGATGGCTTCAACACTGTAGCCGGGTGTATCCCTGTCAACCAGGATCACAGAGAGCTCTTTCAATCCCTTACCCCGGTCACCGGTCACAGCCTGAACCGTAATACCTCCTGACATGGAAGAGGAAATATTGGTGATATAAATTTTACCGCCATTGATGACCCAGTTTCCTTTTTCAAGCGTGGCAGTGGTTTCCGTATTGTTGGAATCAGATCCCGCATTGGGTTCCGTGAGACCAAAAGCCCATAGTTTTTTACCCGAGGTGAGCATGGGAAGGAAACGCTTTTTCTGCTCCTCAGTCCCGTAATTAAATATGGGTGCAATTCCCAGGGAATTATGTGCTGCCACTGTTGCTGCCTGGGATCCATCCACCCTTGCAATCTCTTCCACTGCGATGATGTAGGAGAGTGTATCCAGTCCCATTCCACCGTACTCTTCCGGGAGATTGATCCTCAGGAGCCCCATGTCAAACATCTGGTTGGTCAGTTCGGTTTAAAAAATGGACTTTTCATCGAGTTCCGCTGCAACGGGTTTGATCTCTTTTTCGGCAAATGACCTTACCTGGTCTCTCAGTTGCTGGTGTTTATCATTCAATACAGGATCTCTCATATGGTGGCTAATGTAATTAATAATTGGTTTGACTCTACCCGGTCGCCCGGTGAAACACAGATCTTCCTGACTGTTGCATCATGAGAAGCAAGAATTTTGTTCTCCATCTTCATGGATTCGATGACCATGAGAGGCTCTCCTTCCCTGACTTCATCTTCCTCTTTTACATTGATCTGTACGATCCGGCCGGTCAGCGGGGCTGTGACCTCTCCGGGTCCTTCCTTTTTCTCCTTTTCACCTGAATTGATGTACCTTGTGTCAAGAATATCCAGCCGTCGTAGCCTGAAAATATGGCCGTCCAGGTCCAGCAGGATTTCGGAACGATCGGTTGTACCCCAGACCTTCAGGATCTGATCGTTGATTCGGATCCAGTACTGCTCGCCCTCTCTTCGCTCCAGTGTAACATCATAATCCAGGTCCCCCATATGGAGCCTCATTCGTTCCCGGCCCTTTTGTAATTCATAACTGATGCGGTATTGCCGGTGGTCCATTGCCAGGGTCATCTCCGGAAGTATCCTCCAGTGCCCGATGCTGTGCCATGGAGACAGAAGGTTGCTGGCTGCTTCATTTGCAGGCTGAAGTGCTATCAGGGTAGCCGCTGAAAGCAAAAAATAAATATCCCATGCCTTCCTGTTTTCCCGGTTCCTATCGAGCAGCCGGTCCAGTTCCCGGTCTATAAACGAAGTATGGATCCTGTTTTCAATGAAATGGGCCGAACGCAATAATTCAATGAGAAAATCGCGGTTGGTCTTTAATCCGGTGATGCGGACATCCTTCAGGGCCCTGATCAGGAGGTTGCGGGCATCTTCCCGGTTGTTACCAGCCACAATGACTTTCGCAAGCATGGGATCATAGTATGGCTCAACAAGGTTTCCCTTTCTAAAACCGCTGTCAACCCTGGCCTGGCCTGTGCCCGGTAAACTAAGTGTTTCGATGCGTCCGGAAGAGGGTCTGAACTCCTTTTCGGGTTCTTCGGCATAGATCCGGGCTTCGATGGAGTGGCCCTTGATCGAGAGTGAATTTTGCCTGAAGGAGAGCGGGAATCCTTCGGCGATCCTGATTTGTTCCCTGACCAGGTCAATGCCTGTAATCATTTCTGAGACAGGATGTTCCACCTGTATGCGGGTATTCATTTCAAGAAAGTAGAACCCATTGTCCTTATCCATCAGGAACTCCACCGTGCCTGCATTGGTGTAACCGATCCCCTTTACAAGTTGCAATGCGCTGGAGGTAAGCCGGTCCCTGGTTTTTTCAGAGATAGAAGGGGAGGGCGCCTCTTCAATAATCTTCTGGTACCGGCGCTGCAGGGAGCATTCCCGTTCAAACAGGTGTGCCATATTCCCATGATGATCTGCAATGACCTGAACCTCAATATGCCTGGGGTCTTTCAGGTATTTTTCAACGTAAAGATCTCCGGAACCGAAATAGTTCCGTGCTTCCCTCGAAGTGTCCAGTGCCGCTGATTCGAATTCTTCCGGAGTATGGACAATCCTCATGCCTTTTCCACCCCCCCCACCGGATGGTTTAATGAGCACCGGGTAGGGGAGATGCTCCCTGGAACTGATCAGAGAATCCACAGATCCAGCAATGCCTTCAAGAATGGGCAGGCCCAGTTCCCGGGCCTTTTCCCTTGCATTGGATTTATGGCCCATTAGCCGGATGATATCCTGACCGGGTCCGATGAAGTGGATCTTTTGTTGCTCACAAGCAGCTGCAAAGTCAGGATTCTCCGCAAGGAACCCGTAACCCGGGTGGATGGCATCCACATGGGCGGCACCTGCAATCTGAATTATCTTGCTGATGTTTAAGTAGGTATCGGACAAATCGCCCGATCCAAGGGTGTATGCCTCATCGGCCTCTGTTACAAAGGGCAGTCCTTTATCACCATCAGAATGGATCACCACGGCCAGTTTATCCAGTTCGCGGATGGCACGGATCCCACGCAGGGCAATTTCTCCCCGGTTGGCCACAAGGATCTTATGGAACTTAGAGCTCTTCATACCACCCGGGGTTTCTTTTCTCAAAAAATGCGTTCATTCCCTCCTGTCCTTCAGGTGAAATCCGAACCCTGGCTAAAACTCCTGCAGTATATTCCTGGATTTCGTTGTTGTACTGTCCCGATTCGAGCGTACGGAGCAACTCTTTAATTCCTTTCATGGCTTCGGGACCATTGGAAAGGAGCTCCCTCAGGACCTGATCTGTTTTGTCCTGCAGAGTTCCTTCCTCGCAAACATGATGAACCAGGCCTGCCAGCCGGGCAGTTTCTGCATCAAAGGAGCGGCCCGAGAGCATCAGTTCACTGGTTCGGCTGTAGCCAGCCTTACGCAATATGTAGGGCGCTATGGTGGCCGGGACCAGTCCCAGTTTTACTTCTGAAAATGCGAACCGGGCAGTGTTTTCAGCAATGACAATATCTGAAGCGGCCACCAATCCGTTGGCACCGCCCAATACCTGTCCCTGCAAGGCGGATAAAACCAGCAGATGGGTCTCTGAGATCAACCTGAACAGGCCTGCCAGTTCCATGCTCTCACTTTCCAGTTGCCCGGCGGTTTGTTTCTGACCCTCTCGCATCCATTTCAGGTCAGCACCGGCTGAAAAATCCTTTCCATTTGACCTCAGTACAACGATCCTGAGTTCCCCGGAGCCTTCCAGTGATTCAATGGTCTTTCTTAATTGCCTGATCATCTGCATATTCAAGGCATTATGTTCCTCTGGACGGTTCAGTGTCAGGGTTGCTACTGCTCCATTTATTTCGATCAATATGGGCTCCTGATTGTTCATGTTACATTCTGTAGACACCCGAACGGGGTTGTCCGAATTGTTGGTTTAGAGACATGGATATGGACAGGGCAAGAATGCGCCTGGTGTCGGCCGGATCGATGATTCCATCATCCCAGAGTCGTGAGGTACTGAAATAGGCGGATCCCTCATTCTCGTATTTTTTCAGTATGGGCCCGCGGATGTTGGCTAATTCTTTATCTGAGAGCGACTTCCCGCTCGATTGCAGCTGTTCTTTTTTGATGGTTGATAAGACCTCTGCTGCCTGCTGGCCACCCATGACTGAAATCTTTGAATTGGGCCACATAAACAGCAGGCGCGGATCATAAGCACGGCCAGACATGGCATAGTTGCCTGCTCCAAAGGATCCTCCGAAAATAATCGTAAACCGGGGGACCCTGGTATTGGCCACGGCATGCACCATTTTGGCCCCATCCTTGGCGATGCCTCCATGCTCATACTCTTTCCCCACCATAAATCCGGAAACATTCTGGAGGAACACGATGGGCAGGCCGCGGTGGTCGCAAAGATTCACAAAGTGAGTACCCTTCAGGGAAGATTCGGAAAAAAGGATACCGTTGTTTCCCACGATCCCTACCGGGAAACCCATGATCCGGGCGAAACCGGTGACCAGGGTTGTCCCGTATTCCTTTTTAAATTCCGAAAACTCACTTCCATCCACCAATCGTGCAATGATCTCGCGAACTTCGACTGGCTCCCTGTTCGTTTCAGGGATTAAGCCATAGATCTCTTCAATATCATACAACGGATCCCTGGCCGGTTTCATATCAAGTTTCTGCCGCGGGGGTACCTGGATGGTTTCAAAAATATCCCTGCACTTTTGAATGGCATCATGATCATTGTCAGCCAGGTGATCTGCCACACCAGAAATGCTTGCATGTACCAGGCCTCCTCCCAGTTGTTCCGCTGTTACTTCTTCTCCGGTGGCTGCTTTTACCAGCGGCGGACCACCCAGGAAGATGGTGCCCTGGTCCTTTACTATAATGGTTTCATCGCTCATGGCAGGCACATATGCTCCACCGGCTGTACATGAACCCATTACGATTGAAACCTGGGGGATTCCCTTGGCAGAAAGATGTGCCTGGTTAAAGAAGATCCTTCCGAAATCGTCCCGGTCCGCAAACACCTCTGCCTGGTTCGGGAGGAAAACACCGCCCGAGTCCACCAGGTAAATACAGGCCAGTCTGTTTTGCATGGCAATCTCCTGTGCACGTAAATGCTTTTTGATGGTCTCTTTGATATAAGTCCCCCCTTTTACGGTGGCGTCATTGGCGACTACCATCACCTCCTTTCCGTGCACGAGTCCGATTCCGGTTACAAGACCGGCCGATGGGAACTGGTCCTCATACTGACCCGTGGCAGCCAACGGACTCAGTTCGAGAAAAGGTGTATTGGGATCGACCAGCAGGTTGATCCGGTCCCTTACCAGGAGTTTTCCCCTTGACAGGTGCTTCTCCCTGGCCCGGGGTGAACCACCCCTGGTTGCGGTTTCCAGGCTGGATCTCAATGTTGAAAGTAATTCCAGGTTTCGCTCTTTTCTCCGAAGAAAATCTTCAGACGAAGTAATTATATGAGAGGTCAGGGTTTTCAAAAAATCCAATATTAAATTCTACATTCTAAACACTTCTGATTTAATTAATGTTTAAAAAAAACGGTTATATATTTAATCAATTTACTGCGATTCCCTTTCGTATCCTTTGATGGGATCGATCGCCAGGTAACGTGAAAGCCACCTTGTACCCAGATAAAAGGGAATGGTATCCAGCAGGGCGGCTGTCAATTTAAAAACATAGTTGGAGAGTATGAGGATGATGATCCCGTGGGTAACGGTCTCACCAGGGGTGATCTGAATGGCATTGGTGAAAAAGTATGTGATCAGGATAACGGCCACCGAATCGACCATCTGGCTGGTCAGGGTCGATCCGTTGTTCCTGAGCCATAAGGCCCTGCCACCGGTAAGCTTTTTTAAATAGTGAAAGATCTGGACATCCACCAGCTGGGCTGAAAGGTAGGCGATCATGGAGGCCATTGTGGCCATGGAGGTCCATTGCCTGATCTGGAAATAGGTTCGGTCGGGATGATGGATATCGGGTAACCCATCGGGTCCAAGCTCTGTGTGCGGTGGTAGTATCCCCCCCAGCCACAGGATGAACAATACCCAGATGTTCAGGGCCAGTCCTACCCAGACCACCATGTTGGCCCTTTTTTTCCCATAGAGCTCGCTGATGAAATCGGTGCACAGGAAAGTGATAGGATATGGGAGAACCCCGACAAATACCACAAATGGGATCCTCACCGATCCGATATTGAATGAAAGGTCGATCTGTCGGGAAATCCCAAGGATATTTAACATGGCAAGGGTACCCAGGAATAGTCCCGACAGAATAACGAAAACCACCTCGCGCCTGATAGCGATTATCCGGTTTTCCTCATTTTCTATTCCAAACATAAACTATTTTACAATCAAAGCAGGGTAATGTTCATTCGGTGTACAATTTTGGTACCATTATACCTTTCACCTGTTTCGTAGTTAGTCCCATATCTTAAAATATAATGTGACGGTGTTCTTCAGCAGGCAAAAAAAAGCCGGGGGAATTCCCGGATTGTAATTTGAATTATCGGATTTACTGATTTTTTTATTCTGGTCAATTAAACAGTATGGCTCTATTCTAAATGAGGAGTGATTTTAAATATACTGCAATTTACTGATCCTATCTATATTCTCAACCTGTGATTTATAGTTTTTCTTCACTGGGCATCTATAAGTTCTCTGTGATAAAT